>Ga0334894_1000020_pt1 | contig 292057 bp, 289 predicted proteins | sample GraSluR3_MG_6_FD_207225 | JGI IMG/M metagenome (GOLD analysis project Ga0334894, IMG submission 207225) | Sludge microbial communities from methane-producing bioreactor in Wageningen University, Netherlands - Granular Sludge_12_05 R3 | ecosystem: Engineered > Bioreactor > Anaerobic >...
CTTGGAATCTCTGTTTGGTTCTTTTCTTTTTCTCTACTTTTCAATGAACATCGCCCTTTCGGGCCTCTCCTTTTTAAGGAGCTTTACTAATATATCAGTTCTATCCCTCTTTGTCAACACCTTTTTTGTTATTTTGGGATTTTTTATTTTTTTTAATAAATTTTTATTTTCAAAAATTATTATTGTATTTCTTACTTAATTTTATTAAAAAAAATGTTCTGCATATGCAGAACATTTTTTTGTTTCGGGATAATAAATTTAAGTTAAGCAATTTTAATAAGTTTAATGTTATTCTGAAGCTTTTGCAGCTCTGTCTCTTGCTTTGATGTTTTTGAATCCAAAAATCCAAAGCGGAAGAATAACGAAGAACCAGTTCAAGATACCAAGGTATTTGTACGCAACTGCAACAACCCACATCAATCCGAGAAGGGATACAGCCCAGCAAATAGCTATTGAAATGATAGAAAGAATTGCTTTTCTGCCTACTTCATTCTTCATTCCTTTAAACAAATACGGATTTAATCTTTCTACAAGACCAAATACCAATCCAACACCTGTTGTTACAAGTGCCAAGAAAAGCATAATTGGGTAAAGAACATCCAAAATCGGCATATTCAATTGACCAACCATATATAATGTCGGCAATGTTCTGGCTGCTTCATCAGCCCAAATTGCAGGCATTCCTGCAAGAAGCAAGAAGCAAACGCCGGAAAGCATCAATGCGTTTAAAATATAGCCAAGGATCATAGCACCTTTTGCTTCTCTCTTTGATATCGCGCCTTTGAAAGATGCAGCAGCCCCGCCAATGATACCCATTTGAAAACCAGAGTAAGTGAGCGCCCACAAAAGTGAGTTGCCAACGCTACCTTTTACTGTTCCAGCTGAACCAGTTACACCCCATTTAGCTGCAACATCATTAACATATCCATCAGACCAAAGTTGAGCAATTTGAGGACCGAATTTGATAAGTCCTGAGATTAAAACAACCAATACGATTATGATAATACCAACAGTCATAATCATAGCATTGTTTCGAACAACTTTAGCACCGAATATACTCAATATTGTAATAACTGCAAACATAAGGAGCGAACCAACTATAGGCGGCCAGCCCAACTGTTGGTTTCCAAGGCTTGCACCTGCTGCTATAACAGCTGCAGTTGCAGCAATAACAGTAAGCGCTATAGAAATATCAAGAAGGATACTTCCGAGTGTGCCTATTGGTTTGTAAGCTTCTTTTGACCATGCATGATAGTCAAATTTGTTTATTTGTCTAGCTGTTTCAAGTCCTACATAATATGTGATAGCGATGATAGCGATCGTTAAGAACGGGAATAATGGACCCCACCAACCGTGGTTCGTGAAGTATTGAAGCTCTTGTGTACCAGATGCAAAACCAGCACCACAGTGTGTAGAAAACCAAACTGTTGCGGTACCGATACTAACGCTGGTAAACATTTTATTCTTTTTTACGTTTTCCATCTTTTCTTCTCCTATAAAAATATAATTTCAAATAAGTTCTAAAATCACCAATAAAATTGTGATGTATCGCGTCATATGCGAATTATTCCATGATGCTATTACTTAAATTATACCCCAAAACGATCTATTTATTTGTGCCAAACTGTTTGTCATAAGTGTCTTGCAAAATATGTGAAAGCCTAACGATAACATCATTAACCGGTGTTGGTATGCCTGTTTCAATACCACCTCTGACAACAGCACCGTTTAAGAAATCAACTTCAGTTTTCTTTTTATTCATAATATCTTGAGTTGCAGATGGATAATGTTCTCTAACTTTTGGAAGCAGGTCTTTAACATATGCATTCCATGCTGTATCCCAATCCATCTTAATCCCTTTAGCATTTGCCACGGCAACGAGCTCTCTAGCTATCATTTCTTCAATAGCTGCTCCATCCGGATGATCCCAAAGAACGCCCATATTTACTCTTGTAATTCCACACATAAGATTTACGCAAGAATTGACCAAAAGCTTTGTCCATACGAAAACGTTCGTTTCCGGCGAAAATTCGGTTACCAGACCGCCTTTATTTAAAACGTCTTCAATTTCTACCCATATACCTGATTTGTCAACTTTTTCATTGCAAAAATGAATAGCAACGCCTTCGCCTGGGTTTCCAGCGATTTCGCCAAGCGCCAATGGCCTGCTCGAAATATTTAAAGTACCGTTTCCTATTTTTTCATCGGGCAGGAATTCTTTCATTATATCCACGTTCCCAACGCCATTCTGAAGCGAAAGAGCCACCGTGTTTTCGCCAAACAGACATTTTGCGCCTTCCATTGCAGAACGTGTAAACATACCTTTTACAAGAACAATAACAACGTCTACGACGCCAACTTCTTGTGGCTTAAGCACTGCTTTAATATTAACGACTTCCTGCTTTCCGTTGAAATCCATCTTAAGCCCATCTTTATTGATTTTTTCAACAAGAGCTTCAAATGGATCAACCAATGTAACGTCGGCTCCTCCTTTGTAAAAATGAGCGCCTATTAAGCTTCCCATAGCTCCAGCGCCTAAAACTGCAACTTTCATTTTTCTACCTCCTCAAAAAATTCCTCTATATTTGTTATTTAATAACAATTAGTACTCCAAAAATGTTATCACACCGGTACTTCTATGTCAATATACAATTAATATTTTATATGTATAAATAAATAAGTATACGATTTACCATTTAATAATAAACTTTTTTTCATCTATTTTTTAAAGCAAAATCAGTATACTAATTTGAATTGAAATTATTATGTAATTTTATTGTTTTTTAAATAAATCTCTTATTTCTCTAAATAATAACTGTTCTTATGTCACCTTTGAAATTTTAGCATCTTCTTTACTATTTTTTTCATTTTTCATAATTTTATTAATAAATTTTAACGCAATAAGTATACTGAACGCTATAATAAGAAAATCAATGATATTTTGAAAAAAAGAGCCGTATTGAATAACAATGGGCCCCGCACCGATTCGAGACGGAATCGTAATGGATAAATCTGTGATATTTATTTTGCCAATAATTAAACTCATGATAGGCATTAGTAGATCATTTACCAGCCAACTGACAATTTTTTGCCTTTCTTAACTATAAAGAGTATACATGTTAAAATTTAAATAACTCTTAATCAACGGGTTTCATTGTCGGAAACAAAATAACATCTCTTATTGAATCTTGGTTTGATAGCAGCATTACCAACCTGTCAATGCCGACCCCTACTCCGCCTGTCGGCGGAAGACCAACTTCTAAAGCATTGATAAAATCTTTGTCATACGGATGTGTTTCTTCATCCCCTTGCTCTTTCTTAGCAAGCTGCGCCAAAAATCTTTCCTTTTGATCTAACGGGTCATTTAATTCACTGAATCCATTTGAAAACTCTTTACCGTTAATGAATAGTTCAAATCTTTCAGTATATCTGGGATCCTGCGAATCTTTTTTCGCTAAAGGAGAAATCTCTACAGGATGATGTGTCACGAACGTAGGCTGAATCAGCTTGTCCTCAACATGTTCATTAAACACTTCTTCAATAATTTTTCCTATCCCCCATCCGTTTTCAACATTGACATGCAAATTTTTTGCAGCTTCAATAGCTTCATTTAATTCAACAAACACATCAAAATCGACACCAGTATATTTTTTAATTAAATCTGTCATTTTTGCTTTGACAAAGGGTGCTTTTAACTCAATTTTTTGTTCCTGGTATTCTATTGTCGTGCCGCCTGTTACCTTAGTAGCCACATACATAAACAATTCTTCTATCATAAGCATAACGCTTTTATAGTCTACAAACGCTTCGTAGCTTTCCATCATTGTGAATTCGGGATTATGCGTAGCGTCCATTCCTTCATTTCTAAAAACACGTCCAACTTCATATACTTTATCAAATCCTCCTACGATTAATCTCTTCAAAGGAAGCTCAAGCGCTATTCTCAAATACATAGGAATATCGAGTGCATTGTGATGTGTGATGAACGGCCTTGCATTCGCTCCTCCCGCCAAGGTCGAAAGCACCGGCGTTTCCACTTCAATAAAACCCCGGTTGTCCATAAATTCCCGAATATATTTGATAACATTATAACGCAATAAAAATATTTCTTTTACCTGAGGATTCACAAGCAAATCGATATATCTTTGTCGATACCTTAAATCAGGATCTTTTAATCCGTGAAATTTTTCTGGAAGTACTCTTAAGGATTTTGTCAGCAGCATAAACGTTTGGATTCTTATAGAAATCTGCCCCATTTTCGTTCTGAAAACAAAGCCGTTGATTCCAATGATATCTCCGATATCATATGATTTTATTTCATCATATTTTTCTTCGCCTACCGCATCACGTTTTATAAATAGTTGTATGCGTCCTGTAGAATCAAGGATATCGTAAAAGGAGACTTTTCCTTGTCCTCTCTTTGCCATGATTCTTCCGGCAATATTTACTTCTTTTTCCTCATATTGTTCAAAATTTTCATTAATATCATTCGCATAACTATCCACACTAAAATGTGTTATTTTATATGGATTTTTATCCTCTTTTTTAAGTTTATTTAATTTATCAAACCTTACTTTAACTACTTCAGATAAATTTAATTCATCCTGCTGATTGCTGTTCGCCTTCTCTTCTGACATTCGTTCCTCCTACTCTACTGAAACAATATTAAATGCAATAACTCCGTTTGGCGTAGAAAATTCTACATTATCCCCAACTTTTTTGCCTATCAAAGCACTTCCGAGCGGCGATTCGTTTGATATTTTCCCGTTATCCGGATCCCCTTCTCCGCTCCCTAAAATTGTATATGTTAATTCTTCATTATACTGAGGGTCAAAAACTTTAACCTTACTTCCAATACTGATTACACCATCTTTTTTTGTCTTTTTAGCAACTTTCGCATTGCTTAATTTTCTTTCTAACTCTAATATTTTGCCTTCTAAAAACGCCTGTTCATTCTTTGCTTCTTCATATTCCGCATTCTCGCTTAAATCGCCATATTCACGTGCATTTTTTATTTTTTCCGCAATTTGATTTCTTGCTTCTCCTCTCAGATAATCAAGTTCTTTTTTTATTTCATTGTATCCTTCTTCGGTAAGTATTATATCCTTGTTCACAATTAACCACTTTCCTTTCGCAATTCAACAATTTATCTAATCATTATAATTAAGTGCTATTTTTATGTCAAGTTAATAATCTCCTTGGCTAAAGCAATTTGATTTCTTTATCGTATTCATTTAAATTAATATCCAAAACATGTAATAAAGACTGGGCACACGAAGCATTAATAATCATATCAGTCAGTAAGATTCCTGAAATCCGATGATCATAGAAATCCATAAAAAATGGTGATTTTATTAATTTCCCGCTGTGGTTTTCATCTATCATATTCAGCAAGTCTAAAATAATATTATTTGACGTAAAATAATTGGAATAATCTATATTTGTCGAAGCATAAAAAATAATATTTGATTCTTTAAGTATCTTCGGATTATTGGTGACATAAATTGAGGTGGCCGTATTTTCATAAATAGTTTGAATATATTCTTCTATTAAATTTTTGCTTTCGCACAAAATACTTATTTGACCAAATAACTCAAATATTTTATTATAATAGAACAGCCCTATGTATTGATCTATCACAAAACATATTTTATAATCATGCAGTAATCCGTCTAAGGTATTAATAAATATTTCACTCGTTAACTCTGCCCCACTGATAAATTGATTTTTAAAATCATTTAATGCATATCCCATGATGACAGATTCCATTCCCAAAAGAGAGAAATTTTTAATTCCTGTATCATTCATGGCCTTGATAATAAGCTCTCTGAGATGACTATATTGTTCTTTTTTATTTACTAAGTTCTTTTCTTTAAAAACATAAGCATACCCTATATCATTATCTGATTTGTTTTTTAATAAATATTTCGAAATTGAATTATCATTAAAATGTATTTTTTTTAATGCCGCTTTTGCTTTATTTTTATATGTAATATGTATCGAATTTTCGTTAATAAACCATAAAATTTTATTCATATCCATCACCTAAAAAAATAATATGAAAACCATACTGATTTTACTACTAGATTAGATTAAAAGTTTATATTTAAAAATGTCTTAAAACTTTGCTTTATAAATGAAGCTCGGATAAAGTTAAAATTTTTCTTGGATTAATTGTTCTGCCATATGGCCAGCTTCCATATCGAATTTCAAAATGCAAATGCGGACCTGTACTCTTTCCTGTTGTCCCCATGAGTGCGATTTCTTGACCTTGTTTTACACAATCGCCTACTTTTACTAGATATTTATTCAAATGACCATATCGGCTCCAAGAACCGTCATCATGCTTGATATCAATACATTTTCCATATCCATAATACCATTCGGCACGCATTACTATTCCGTCTTTTACCGCTACAATAGCTGTATTCATCGAATTTGCAATATCTATCCCTAAATGCATTTCGCCGTTTCTATTGCCATACTCACTGCTGACAAAACCGCTCGTAGGCAGCACATATTCCGGTTGTTCTCTTATTTTTGTGCCCTTGACTATTATTTCATCCTGCGGAGCTACAGCTGTCTTTGTCTTAATTAATTCTCTGTTTTGTTCTATATTGTTTATATATTCAACCTTGTAGATATTTTCTATAACACCGTCTATTCCTTTTTGCTTGATTTGCTGCTGATTTTGATAGAGTGTTTGACTATATTCTATAGTGGTAGTATGTGTGAGCAATTCAGCTTCTTTAACGTATTTTAAACAAACAATAGACGTATTGATTGTTTGTGACTTCTCATCTTTTTCTTTTATATTCTTAGCATTATTGTTTGAATCGTTTATATTTTTCAATAATAATTTAACAGCATCCTCTTGATTCAAAATATTAAAATAATTTTCTTTTATATTAATAATATCCGGTTTATCTGACCAATCAGCATCTACCAATACTTCATTTTTATTGCATTTAATATTCTCCCAATAAAATTTATCTAATACAGTATTGGCAGCTGTCTCATCCTCAAGGACACAAACTATTTGCCCATCTAACATAATCGCACAGGCATCTACATTCATAGCACTAATAGCAGTATTTAAAATTTGATTTTTACTGCTTAGTGAATCTATATTCTCAGCGCCTTTAATTCTGACTACGCTACTGCATGCACATAGACAAACCAATAAATAAACAACTATTTTTATGTTTTTTTTTCTCATAAACTGTAGTATTGGTAAAAAAGAATAAAATATAAGCGGATTTTATTGTAAAATAAAAAAGCTGTCTAAAATGACAGCTTTTTTATTTTACAAATTTTAATATGCATTTTTTTTGCGAGCTTCTTGGATCATCATGTCTTTTACTTTCATGAGACGGCTCAAATTGCCACGTTCATTTTCATCTAGTTTCATGACAATATAGCGAATTGTCTCTTCAAGCTGAGGAATCATAACATATTCAAGCGCATTTACTCTACGTCTTGTTTTTTCAATCTCCTGCGATAACAACTGCACAGATTTTTCAATTTGTGCCAATTGCAATAAGTCAGGTAATATTTCCGAGAGAGCAAGCACTGCGTCATCAAGTTCACCGAGAGTTGTTGCAAATCCATAAGGATATATTTCTGACGGATCTTCATTGGATGTTTTAAATTCGTATACCGGCACATTAACCGACATAATGTTTTTATATTCAAAATCTAATGCAACACTCTGCTTCGGATATAGCAATGCTTCTTCCAAGAATTCCGGAGACATGGCGGCAGAAGCCACTGTGAAGCTTTTTCCTGCACGAATTAAAGCCTCTTCAACTTTTATACGCAATGCACGATTTTGTTTAACAATTTCTAAGAATTGTTTCATCAATTCATCACGCTTGTCTTTTAATAATTTATGACCGCGTCTAGCAGTTCTAAGACGATCCTTCAGCCGTGTAAGCTCCATACGGGTAGGATTTACTGCCAATCTTGCCATTTAAAAATCCTCCCTTCTTACTTTTCTACAAAATTTGCATTATCTTCTAAATCAAGCGAGTCATAGTACATTTCAATATGTTCTTGTTTTATACGCTTCAACTCGTTTTTAGGAAGTATCTTAAGTAATTTCCATCCTAAATTTAATGTTTCTTCAATCGTTCTGTCATTTTCATATCCTTGCGATACATATTGTTTTTCAAATTCATCAGCAAATTTCGCATATAATTTATCAACATCGGTAAGCGCTGCTTCACCTAGGATGGTCATGAGCTCTTTTGCATCTTTACCACGTGCATATGCAGCAAAAAGCTGGTTCATTGTTCCTGCATGGTCTTCACGTGTTTTGCCTTTGCCAATCCCTTTATCTTTTAGACGGGACAGTGAAGGTAACACATCGATCGGAGGACGAAGCCCTTTACGATAAAGTTCACGCGATAAAATAATTTGACCTTCTGTAATATACCCTGTCAAGTCAGGGATTGGATGCGTTTTGTCATCTTCAGGCATTGAAAGGATCGGTATCATGGTGATAGATCCATCACTATCCAAACGACGTCCTGCACGCTCGTACATAGTAGCAAGGTCAGTGTAAAGATAACCAGGATATCCACGACGACCCGGCACTTCCTTACGAGCTGCAGACACTTCACGGAGTGCTTCTGCATAGTTTGTAATATCAGTGATGATAACAAGTACTTGCATGTTAAGATCAAATGCCAGATATTCAGCTGCTGTAAGTGCCATACGAGGCGTAGAAATACGCTCAATAGCAGGGTCATTTGCAAGATTCATGAACAATACTGTTCTATCGATTGCACCTGTGCGTCTGAAGTCAGAGATAAAGAAATCAGCTTCTTCAAATGTGATGCCGACCGCCGCAAAAACAACGGCGAATTTGGATTCTGTTCCTAAAACTTTCGCTTGACGCGCAATTTGCGCTGCAAGTTGCGCATGCGGAAGACCGGAACCTGAGAATATAGGAAGTTTTTGACCACGAACCAATGTATTCAGTCCGTCAATTGCAGATACACCAGTCTGAATAAATTCTGACGGGTAGTCACGTGCTGCAGGATTCATTGGTATACCATTGATATCCAGTCTTTTTTCAGGTAAAATGTCCGGTCCTCCGTCTATCGGACGACCAAGTCCATCGAATACACGACCAAGCATATCTTCGGCAACACCCAGTTCTATACCATGACCTAAAAATCTTACTTTGGATTGAGCCAAGTTGATTCCGGCTGAGCTTTCAAAAAGCTGAACCAATGCGTTGGATCCGTTAAGCTCCAATACACGACAACGACGTGTCTCTCCGTTTTGAAGTTCGATTTCGCCCAATTCGCCATAACTTACATCAGAAACATCTGAAACAAGCATCAGCGGACCTGCAACTTCACGTATAGTTCTATACTCTTTAATCATTATCTTTCACCTCCTTCTTCAACTACTTTAGCAATTTGTTCATCAATTTCTTTTATTATTTTATCATACTCTTCTCTGTAAATTGATTGATCCACATCTTTTGCACGGCCGATTTTATCTCTTGCCGGTATTGTAATAACTTTATTTAAATCAGCTCCGTTAGCAATTGCATTACGGGCCACTTTACCATAATAAAGTATCATATCCATAAGACCCATTTGTTTTTCTAGTGAGGTATAGGAATCTGTATCAGAAAAAGCATTTTGCTGTAAGAAGTCTTCACGCATCATACGGGCAACTTCCATGCTGAGTCTGTCTCCGGGTGAAAGCGCATCAATACCTACAAGTCGTACGATTTCGTTGAGTTCACTTTCAAGCTGCAATAACTGCATTGCTGCTTCTTTATTTGCTGTAAATGTTTTTCCAAGAGTGGTATTATACCAATTACTTAATCTGTCATCATATAATGAATAGCTGTTCAGCCAGTTAATAGCCGGGAAATGTCTTGCATAAGCCAGACTACTATCTAATCCCCAGAATACTTTAACAATACGCAGTGTCGCCTGCGATACAGGTTCAGATATATCTCCGCCAGGAGGTGAAACTGCACCGATTGCTGAAAGCGCAGCTGTTCTGTTATCGGATCCTAGGCATACAACGCTTCCTGCACGTTCATAGAATTGAGCAAGTCTGGATGTGAGGTAAGCCGGATAACCTTCTTCACCAGGCATTTCTTCAAGACGACCCGACATTTCACGAAGTGCTTCTGCCCATCTTGATGTAGAGTCAGCGATTAACGCAACCGCATATCCCATATCTCTGAAATATTCAGCGATTGTTATCCCCGTATAAACTGATGCTTCCCTCGCTGCAACAGGCATATCTGATGTATTTGCGATCAGAACAGTTCTTTGCATCAAGCTTTCGCCTGTACGCGGGTCTTTAAGTTCAGGGAATTCCATCAAAACGTCTGTCATTTCGTTTCCGCGTTCGCCGCATCCAACATAAATAACGATATCAACATCACTCCATTTTGCCAATTGATGCTGCACAACTGTTTTCCCTGAGCCGAAAGGTCCCGGAACCGCAGCTGTGCCGCCTTTAGCCATCGGGAAGAATGTATCAATAATTCTTTGTCCCGTGATCATTGGTATATCCGGAGGCAGTTTTTCTTTATACGGTCTTTCAACACGAACAGGCCATTTTTGCATCATGCTGAGTTCTTTATTTCCATTTTCAGTTTTTACTACGCAAATGATGTCTGTTACTAAGTATTCTCCGGATTTAATTTCTTCTATAGTACCTTCAATGCCAACCGGAACCATTATTTTATGGCTTACAACAGCTGTTTCCTGAACTGTACCAATAATATCACCTGCGATAACTTTATCGCCTTTTTTCACAGTGGGTACAAAATTCCATTTTTTATCTCTTGAAATGGAAGGCACACTTATGCCTCTTGTAATACTTGAACCAACAAGCTTACGTATTTCTTCGAGAGGTCGCTGTATTCCATCATAAATAGTACCTATCATTCCGGGGCCAAGTTCAACTGAAAGGGGTGCTCCGGTAGCTTCGACTTCATCGCCTACACTGATACCTGCAGTTTCTTCGTAAACCTGTATTGAAGCATTTCCCCCACGCATTTCTATTATTTCGCCGATAAGTCGTTGTTTGCCTACATGAACAACATCGAACATATTATCGCCCGACATGCCTTCTGCGACAATCAGCGGACCGGCAACCTTGACAATTTTTCCGTTTTCCATAATTGTTTCAACCTTTCGATAGATTTTACTCGCCTAAAATATCTGCCCCGACAGCTTTTTCAACAGCTTCTTTTACCGCAGCCAATCCAATTCCCAGAGTAGTTCCTTTGCCCGGAATTAAAATAATTGCCGGTGTTACTTGCTGTGAATAGATTGCAAGCTCGTGCTTGAGCTGCGCTGCAAACTGTTCGGTAAGATATATAACAGCGTAATCTTCTTCCGCCATGCGATGAAGCTGATCCTTCGCCTCTGCGGCGGTTTCAACAGAGACGGTTTCTATCCCGAGGGCTTTAAAGCTGAGTACGCTTTCCCGATCCCCCATAACTGCTATTTTATACATAAGTATCCCTCAGTCTTTCCATCGCATCTTCAGGGGATAGCCCCGCTTTGCGAGATGCCATTACCATGTTTATAGCTGTAAATTCTGCCTCAACAGCAGCGATATATGCAGCTATATGCTGTTCCCCGAAAGCGATATATTTAGCATTTTTTAAATAATTCAATAAAGCATTTTCAGCTTCTGTATCTACTGAAGCCAGTCCCTTCTCTCCACGCAATGCATCAGCCGCAGCCGAAGCTGTCGTTCGCAGAGGTGTGCATTCATAGATGGATAACAGGCTTTCAGGTGTGATATCTACTTTTAATCGAGCAGCAGAAATATTTCCACCCTCAATAAAATATTTACTAATCAACATACTGTCTTGTTTCATTCTCTTTAATCTGACAGTTGTTCGTAGATTTATACTATCGATTTGCAATTTAATATATTCTACCAAAAACTTACTGTCTATCTCTTGTGCCAGCTGTAACATTTCAGCAAAACATGCTCTGTCTAAAACAGTATCAGCAAGTCTTGGATCGCCTGTTCTGGCCAATAAATCGCGGGCTTCATTTGCAGCTTGCTTCATTATAGATGTCATTTCACCGTCTGAGCCAATAACAGTGTTTCCTGTTGAGGCAATCAGACGCTTCGCCGAAATGTATCCCGTGTCGATTAAAGTAGACATATATTCAGTTTTTGCAGCTTCTCCTTTAAGGATTGCTTTTAAATTGTGATAATCATATTTTAATAAGAAAATCTTAACAATTCGCTTATCTGGTGCCATTTTCAAAATATCGTCTAATACATAGCGTCTCTTTTCAGCAATTGCATCAGGGATTTGCGACAGATTACTCATCGCTTTATATCCACATTCTTCTAATACTTTTAGAGCTTCTTCATCCGTTTTAGACTCTGCAATTCTCCTGAGTCGCTCTCGCGTTATTAAGGTGCGTTCTAATGAGCGTATTCTGGTACTGGCATACAGATAATCTATATCCTGAATTTTTTCCAAGAGTCCATACTCCTTTCTGTTCTTGCTTATAAATAGTTCCTATCATATAAACAAAAAGAACATAATTAACTAAATTTCTGTTGCAATTAACTAAAAAGAATCTGTGCCACTTGCGCAGATAGATTGTCTTTTTCCATGCGAACAAGACCGTCCAATGCACAATTAATTTCAACATCGCCGCGTGTAATAATAACTCCGCCTGATATAGAACGAGTTTTTTGAGAGACCGTTACGTCTCCGCTCATTCCTTTTTCTTTAAGCATTTTGTTTGCCGCTGCGACTACTTCATTACTGCATGCACCTTTATCTTTAGGAGAAAAAATAATTTCTTCTTTTCCTGTTTCAGCGGCATCTACGATAAGTCTTGCCAAAAAATCAACATACTTATCTTTCGGCAATGTACAAAGTTTATCTAATGCCTTATCAAAAGCTTTGGCTATAAGTTCTTGTTTTTTTAATAACAATGTTTTCCTTGCTTCCAAATTAGCCACAGATGCATATTTGCTTTCTTGTGCTTTTGCCTGCTTATTGCCTGCTTCTTCTATATCGGCAGCAGCTGCTGCCGCCTTTTCTTTGTATGTGTTTATAACTTTATCAGCTTCTTTTTTAGCTGCTTCGATTACTTTTTGAGCATCTAAATTCGCTTCTTCTATAATCTTATCAGTTATTTTTTCAATACCATTCATAAGAGTACACCTTTTTCTTACTCTTATTAACGTACGTTAATAAGCATAAGTACAGATACCAACAAAGCAAGCACTGCATATGTTTCAACCATAGCAGGATATAACAAACCTTTACCGAATTCTTCCGGTCTCTTAGCTAAAATTCCCATTGAAGCTGCTGCCGCACGTCCTTGCGCGATTCCTGAGAAATAACCGGCAATAGCGATTGGAAGTCCTGATGCAAAATACATTAAGCCTTGAGCAACTGTAAGCTGCATAGCTTCGCCTGAAAATAATCCTATATTATTTAAAATCAAGAAAGCAATCAATAGTCCATAAATACCTTGTGTTCCAGGTAATGCCTGCAAAAGTAAGCTTTGTCCGAATTTACCCGGGTCTTCTGTTACTACACCAGCTGCGGCTTCGCCGGCAATGCCAACGCCTTTTGCGCTACCTGCACCACCAAGCCCTGCTGCTAAAGCTGCTCCTAAAATTGCTAAAAATGGTCCGTTAAAAATTGAATTAAGCCAATCCATGTTAATTTTCCTCCTTAATAACTTGTATATATTTCGTCTCATTAAATAACGGTTTAAATGTTCTGCCGCCGCCTTCATAGAATTTTCCAAAGAATTCTACAAATTCTAAACGAACGGTATGTATAAACGCTCCCAGCAAACTGACTGCGAGGTTAAAAGTTTGTCCAACAATAAATACTATTACAAATAATATCCATCCTGCTACACTGTTTCCTGCCAGAGAACCCATTGTATTCATTACCGTAGCAACAACACCCGTTGAAAGACCAAGTGCCATCAAACGAGAATATGACAATATGTCAGATAAATAACCTGTAACCCCATACAATGCACCAAGACCGCTTGTAATTTTAGAAAAAATATTCTTCTTCGCTCTTCCTGCCGTCAAGAAAACGCCCAGTGCGCCGGCCAATGCAATATACATAAATATTTTCAGACCTGTAATCATACCGAGCGCGCCTAAAATAATGAGGTACCAAAATCCGATATCAAATATCGCATCTTTTATTTCACCTCGTTTAATCATACGCCACGCCGACAGCCCCATACCGATCAGCAAATGCACAACTCCACATCCCAGCGATAATATCAGCATTGTAATCGGATCTTTTAGTGGGTCAAACAATACAGGACCAAGATTCCAACTTGCTCCGAACATCGCGCCGATTGCGGCTACAAAATTACCGAACCAGCTTCCGAAAAACGCTCCCCAAATAAACGCCGATATCCCCCCGTATAAAGCAAGTGTCATAAACCGCTTGAAGGTTCCTGTAGGTTTTTTCTTCTTCAAAACAAGTAATGAAATGATCGTAAGCACCAAACCATAACCAGCGTCCGAGAGCATCATTCCAAAAAATATAAAGAAACTCACCGCTAAGAACGGTGTGAAGTCTATTAAGCTTCTGTAACTCGGAAATCCGTATAAGTCAGTGATAGCTGTATAAGGCGCCACAAGATTTTTGTTCTTCAGCACGACAGGAGGCTCTTGATCTTCTTCTACTTCAGCAAATTCGTAAGCACATCCGTTTTCAACTAAAACATTCGAAACTGCTTCTTCTGTTTCTTGAGGTACCCAGCCTTCAAAATAGACTGTTTTTTCTGTTCGCAACATTGAAGACATCGCCGTCTCACGCAAGGTTTCTATCGACAAAGCATCAGCCGTTTGCTCGACAAGTTGCCTTACCGGCGCCATTTGAGTGATTCTTTCTTCATATGCTGTCACATTTTCTTCCGCTGTTTCTAGCTCTTCATCTAAGCGTTTTAGATTTTCCGCAGCGGTACCGGTTAAATCTTTAAATGTTATTTGAGAAAATCCCGCAGCTTTTAAAACTGTCAGGGCATCTTCCAGCGCATCCTTATATGAAACCAATACTATGTAGGATTGATCTTTGTCTGCATTGACTACATCGGCCATTGCAGGAATATTCTGCTCTTCTAAAGCAGCCGTTATCTCCTTTGTATCATTTTCGGCAGGAGATACGCCTAAAATGACCGAGAAATGCTCTCCACCCGCATAATCTAATGGAATATCAGATGATGTCCATGGATTGAGTGTTGCTTTCTGAGCACAAATACGACCAATAAGAGTTTTGGTTTCAGCAATTTGTTTTACTAGCCCGTTGATTTGTTCAGATGATTGGATAGCTTCTTTTACAGATTCTTCATCAAAAAGAACACTTTCCACAACCTGTCTACGCGGTGCTAAAAAGGACTTTTTCTCCGGTGCATACTTATTTAAAGTCTCTAAAGCCGCAATCATTTCAGATCGATTGCGAGATGCTTCTTGCCCTATAGATAAAGGCTTTACTAATTTTGATACGTCTTCATTTAAATTAGCATATGCCGGAGTTTCAATTTCTACGCAGCCAAGACGAGCTAAGTCCTTTATGACCTTTCTTTGTAAACGGAAAGGCATAATAACCCGTAACCGCTTCATCTTGACTATTGCCATGAGTAAATCCTTTCAACAATGACGGAAACAGCCTTGTCCATCGCCGCTTCACCGATTTTTTCCAGTGATTCAGCTTCGTCTTTAGCTGTATTTTCGATTTTTAAGGCTTCGGCAGTGCCTGCGCGATCAGCTTCTGCATAAAGTTCCAAAACATGCGCATGCGCACGTTCTTCGGCACTTTTTATCAGTGCTGCTCCATCAGCTTCAGCAGAGGCAAGGATGCGTTTTGCCTCTGAAGCGGCCTCTGCACGAATGTTTTCCGCACGGCTTTCAGCCTGGGAAATGGTTTTAATTGCGTCAAAGTTCATGAGTATTACCGCCTTTTTAAATGTTTTCTTATAGATTTAATTATAAATCTGCAATTTGAATTTTAACACACTTTAATATGCTTGTCAAAGTAATATTGTGAAATTTTTCTCAATTTTAAAATTAAGTAAAAATCAGTATATTCTTGGTAAATTTCATTTAAATTTGTAATTATTTATTATATTTTTCTAATATTATTCCAGCTTCTTGCAATAATTGTTTCGACAAAATATCCGGGTAGTCTCCGCAAAACACGACTCGTTTGATGCCGGCATTAATAATCATTTTAGCACATTGCACACATGGACTATGTGTTATGTAAATCGTTGCTTCATTGATGCTTACCCCATACATCGCGGCTTGAATAATTGCATTTTGTTCTGCATGAATGCCTCTGCATAATTCATGATTCTGACCGCTGGGAATATTGAGGCTCTCCCTTAAGCACCCTACCTCACAGCAATGCTTCAGCCCGCTGGGAGCACCATTATAGCCCGTGGCTATGATTCTTTTATCCTTTACTATAATTGCTCCCACTTTTCTTCGAAGGCATGTCGAACGCTCTTTGACTGTGTCGAGTATGCTCATAAAATAGTCGTCCCAGCTCGGCCTGTTTTCTTGCTGTATTATTTGATTCATAAAATACCTCTTATATTTCTAAATTCTTAACGCAGGGGATACTGTTAATTATCTTCTTCATATTTGTCAATTTTTTTAACTCTTTTCTCGTGTCTCTGTCCTTCAAACGGTGTATTGAGAAAGGTCGTCACCACTTCCTTTGCAATATCAAAAGACATAAAACGCGAACCTAACGCCACTATGTTTGCATTGTTGTGCATTCTCGCCAGACTTGCCCGTTCAATATCACAGACCAACGCCGCTCTAATGCCTTTGACTTTATTCGCGGCAATAGAAATTCCGATACCGCTTCCGCAAATAACGATTCCGAATTGACACTCGCCTCTTGCCACCGCTTCACTTGCTTTAATGCCATAGTCGGGATAATCCACACTTTCCGGCGAATATGTTCCAAAATCCTTAACCGTATATCCTTTTTTCGTCAAATCATTTTTTATCGCTTCCTTTAATTCATATCCTGCATGATCGCTACCCATTGCTATTTTCATATCAACATCGCTCCACTTCTAATTTATTTATGATTTCTTCTATGAGATTTTCTAATTGAGAAGCTGTTTTTTCATATTCGGCTATACCTAAACCATATGGATCATCTATATCATAAGGCTGATTTAAATATTCGGAAACAGAAAAAATCTTATCGGCATACTCAGGATAATATTTTCTGATAATCTGAGCATGTCGACCTGTCATGCAAAGTACTGAGGAATTGCTTTTTATATCTTCTTCATTAAACTGCTTTGCGCTATGAGCTTTGATATCAATACTTTTGTTTTTCATCACTTGCTGTGCCTGGGCTGTAGCCGGCATACCATCGAATGCTGAAATCCCGGCAGAGGCTGCCTTGTACTTCTTTGCAAGTCCTTTTTGTATTACCTTTGCATTGAATAAATGTTCAGCCATAGGACTTCTGCATGTATTTCCTGTACAAACAAACAAAATTTTTTTCATACTTCTCCTCATAGTGTTTTTAAACATATATTATAGATAATGATTGCCTGCCGCTTTTTTTAAACGATTCATAATAGCCGTGCCGATACCATTTTCGGCAAAAGCCTGGCATACAATAATTTCCGCATTTCCCTGATCAAATTTTCGCAATGAATCATAAAATAAATTCGCTGCCATAAAAGTATTTTTATATATTATCTTATTTTCAACAGTTACTTTCTTTGCCAGTTCTTCAGATGAAAATAACGCAATATTTTTATTGGTATTATAGAGTGTATTTATTTTTTTTGCCATTTCATTAATAGCGCCATTTACTATTATAACTTCGGCGTTTGGTTTATAATGCACATATTTCATGCCGGGTGAAAGTGCCACACCCACTGTGCTGTCTTTTGTTTTATCAGCATTACCTACAGCCTCTTTAAGCATTGCAAGCGTTACCGCCCCCGGACGAAGAATAACGGGATATGCTCCTCTCCCGTCGATTACAGTTGATTCAAGACCTATAGCCGAATTATCATAATCTAAGATCACATCTACTTGATCATGCAAATCGCTTAATACATGTTCTGCCTTTGTAGGGCTTGGCTTTCCTGATTTGTTTGCACTTGGAGCTGCTATATATCGACCGCTTCTTTTAATTAGCTCCAAAGCTACTCTATTATCCGGCATTCGGACAGCTACGCTATCCAAGCCTGCCGTTACTGTTTTAGGAATAAATTCTTGTTTTTCAAGAACAATGCTCAGCGGTCCCGGCCAATATTTTTCAACCAGACCAGATACCCAATCGGGTATATTTTTTGCAATTTTTAATAAATCATTTTTATTTGCTATATGCACAATCAGGGGATTATCGCTTTGTCTTCCTTTTGCGGCATAAATTTTTTTTACAGCCTCTTCATTTTGAACATCTGCACCCAGACCATATACCGTCTCGGTAGGAAAGGCCACGATTCCGCCGTGTCTGATTGTTTTCGCCGCATAATTTAATGCTTCATTAAAATTATTATCTTTTATATCAAAATATTTCATTTTTCCCCTTAATCATTATTCTTAAGCTGTTCTGCCTGCTCTGCCATATGCAGAGCATCGATCATTTCATCAATTTCTCCATCCAGAAATGCTTCTAATTTATATAATGTAAGCCCGATTCTATGATCTGTAACTCTACCTTGAGGGAAGTTATAAGTTCGTATCCTCTCACTTCTATCTCCGCTGCCAACTTGACTTTTCCTGTTTTGCGCCATTTTATCCTGATGTTTCTTCAGCTCTGCTTCATAAATACGCGCTTTGAGAACCTTCATTGCTTTTTCCTTGTTTTTAAGCTGAGATTTCTCATCCTGGCAAGTAACAACAATCCCGGTTGGCAAATGCGTGATGCGTACCGCAGAATCTGTTGTGTTTACACTTTGTCCTCCATGACCTCCGGAGCGGAAAACATCCACTCTCAAATCATTTTGATTAATGTTCACTTCCACATCTTCGGCTTCAGGCAGCACAGCAACCGTGGCCGCCGAAGTATGAATGCGGCCCTGAGATTCCGTTAGCGGAATTCTTTGAACTCGATGTACGCCGCTTTCATATTTTAATTTGCTGTACGCACCGGCACCTTGGAATGATAAAATAACTTCTTTATATCCTCCTACACCGATGGGGTTTGTGCTTAAAAGTTCCGTTTTAAAGCGTGACCTTTCAGCATATCTTATATACATTCTAAGCAGATCCCCGGCAAACAAGGCAGCTTCATCGCCGCCGGTGCCTGCACGTATTTCAATAATGACATCTTTATCATCGTTTGGATCTTTAGGCAGCAATAAAATTTTTAATTCCTCTCCCAATTTTTCAAGCTGCAAACTCAGCGAATCAATATCGTCTTCAACCATTTTTTTAAATTCTTTATCTATTTTATCACCCAAAAGTTCCTTGTTGCTCTGCAAATCTTCCTGTGTTTTTTTATATTCTTTATATTTAAAAACGATAGGTTCTAATTTCGCATGTTCTTTTACAAGTTCTCTGTATTTATTTTGATCGGATATAACCGATACATCACTAAGCTGTTGGTTTAACTGCTCATATTTATCTAAAATAAAGTCTAATTTCCCAAACACTCTTTCTCCTCCTGGCTATCTTTTTAATGCAGAATTTTTTTATTTTATCATATCAAGTTATTTTTTTACAGTAGCATACTATAATTTAATCTATTTTCAATGATTTAAGAATTCTCCCGATATCGAAATCATACTTTTTATTACAAAAATGACATTTTAATTTTATTTCTTGCTGCTCTTTTAAAATATTTTCTAACTCTTCCCTGCCTAATGATTTTAATATTCCTTCTATCTTTTCGTAACTGCAATCACAATAATACTCAGGAGAAATGTTTTCCTCAATCTTATAATCATATCCGCCTTTTTTAAATATCTCATTGATAATATCTATCTCCGTCATGTTATTTTTCAGCATTGTCGTAATACTCGGCAATTCTTTTATAATATTTTCCAAGTAATCTACTACTTTTTCAGGACAAGTCGGCATTACTTGAATAATAAATCCTCCTGCACATAAAACACTATTGTCGGGTTGCACCAACACCCCGAGCGAACAAACTGTTGGAATTTGTTCGCTTGCCGCATAATAATAGGCGATATCTTCTGCAATCTCTGAGCTCACCAGCTCAATGGTGCTGTTATAAGGCAGCTTAAGACCAATATCTCTAATAACTGTGAGTGTCCCAGCCCCAACTGCTCTGCCTACATCAAGTTTGCCGTACTCATTGACAAATACATCAATATTTGGATAGCGTATATCACATTTCGCCTGCGCACGGCTATTGCCTGTTACTGTTATTTGTTCTATGGGGCCGTTGCCATTTACAATTAATGTAAGTCTGTCTTTTTCATTTTTCATCATCATACCCATCATCATTGCCGCTGTAAGGAGCCTTCCCGCTGCCGCCGTTGCCGTTGCCGTTGAATTATGAATAGTTCGCATTTGTTCAACGCTCGACGATGTAGATGCACAAAAAAACCTGACCGGGTAATTTGTCAATTGTCCTCTTATAATTGTGTCCATATTTATTGCTCTTCTTTCTTGATTTGTATTAATTTGACAGTAGAAGTTTTCCCTGAAATAATTTTTATATCTTTTTTACTTACATTAAATTCCTTTGATAAAAAAGAAATAATTTCACTGTTCGCTTTTCCTTTTTCGGGAACGCTCGCAACCGCCAACTTTATTGTATTATCATCCATTATATTTATAAATTGTGTTTTATTAGCTTTGGAAATAATTTTTAATTTTAATGTGATTTTTTTATTTTCTGTTAATTCTTTTTTATAATTTTCAATCATATTTTCTATCTTATCATACTTTCTTAGATCTCTCACTAATAGAATCACCCTATATAATCACCCGAATGTATTATTGGTTTTTAATTGCATAAATTATATAATGATTTAAATTAAAAATAAAGGAGGTTTCTAATGTCAGTAAAAATCATCGCCGACAGCGCATCAGATCTGCCAAAAGATTTGATAAAGGCAAACAATATAACCGTGCTTCCACTGATTGTATTAGACGGTTCAAACGAATATCTTGACGGTGAAACAATTACATCTAAAAAAATTTTTGATACTATGCGAAAGGGTGCCGTGTACTCAACTTCTCAAGTACCTGTAAATAGATTTATTGATACGTTCACTGCAATAGCAAAAAACAATGAAGAATGCTTCTATCCGGCCTTTTCTTCGCAACTATCCGGAACATACAATGCTGCCGTCACCGCATTGGACGAAGTAAAAAAAATATATCCCGATGTCAAAATAATAATCATTGATACTCTGTGCGCTTCTATGGGGCTGGGGCATGTTGTACTAAAAGCGTGCGAACTTGCAAAGCAAGGAATGAGCACAGATGAAATGCTTCCGATTATTAAAGATTACGCAAGAAAAATGGCGCATGTGTTTACAGTTGAAAAGCTGGAATATCTTTACAGAGGCGGCAGAGTAAGTAAGACTTCGGCATTTTTAGGAGATACCTTAAGCATTCGCCCTGTTTTGATTGTAGAAGACGGAAAACTTGTTCCAAAACATAAAGTTCGAGGAGAGAAAAAACTCTATCTAACAATGATGAATATGCTTGAAGAAAAAGCGGGCTCGGATTTTTCAAATTTAACAGTGACCATAGCACACGGTGATGATGTAGAAACAGCCAAAAAATTAAAAAAGATGATAGAAGAGCGATTCGGCTGTAAAAATATACGTTTTGCAATGCTTGGAGCAGTCATAGGCGCTCACGCAGGTCCAGGCACACAAGCAATTTTCGTAGAAGGCAAACACTAAAGAAAATTATATTTTCATCCATTTAGAACCTCTTCGCATTAAGCAAGGGGTTCTTGTTAATCTGATTAATATTATTTTCTATTAGACATAACAATAACAGATCTACTTTACATATAATCAATTGGACTATCTTTACAAATTGCTTTATATCATTATTGCATTCAGGATCTTTTTGCGTTTACTTGTATGCGTACATGAAAAAGCATATAATATATGAATAATAGTTATTTACCGATAAGTGAGGGCAATTATGTATTCGGATAATAATCAATTTCATTTTTCTAAAAAGCATACTGCTCGAAATATTATTTTGCTAATTTTATTTACAATATTTATATCGTTGGTCACGATAAGCGGATTTTTATTCTTGTTATATAATGAAATTATCTCTCTGCCGGGCATAGATACCAATCAGGATTTTTCAGAAATAATTCAGCAGCCAAACACAACAAATGATGATTCCGGCCTTCTCAACGATCAAACACTTAGCCTGCAGCAAACAGCAAAAAAAGTGATCCCTTCTGTTGTTGGTGTGCTGACTTACAGCGATTACAACACATCCACTCTATATGGCGAAGGTTCCGGCGTTATTCTTACGCAAGATGGATACATTCTTACTAATGCTCATGTCATTAAAGGCGGCAACAGTTTTAAAATTGTTTTATACGATGGCAAAGAATATAAGGCTTCGTTAGTAGGCAATGACACTCCCACAGATATCGCATTACTAAAAGCTAATGCATCCGATCTTTCCGCCGCCGAATTTTCCAGCGGGAATCAAACAACCGTGGGGGATATTGTCCTCGCAATCGGCAATCCGGGCGGAGTCGCTTTTAGCAGCAGTACAACAATGGGTATTATATCGGCAACCAATCGTTCTATCACAACCGAAGACGGATATGTTTTATCTTGCATACAAACAGATGCCGCAATTTCTCCGGGTAATTCAGGCGGTGCTTTAGCCAATACGTACGGACAGGTCATCGGAATCAGTTCATCCAAAATAGTCGCCAGTGGTTTTGAGGGATTGGGCTTTGCTATCACAAGCGATGTCGCTCTCGCCATTGCACAAGATTTAAAAGAATACGGTTATGTAAAAGATCGGGCGGCGCTTGGTGTTAGTTATCAATTTATTAATGAGGCCACTGCCGCATTCTATAATCTGCCCACCGGTATGTTTATACAAGATATAACAAACAACAGCCTTACAAAAGCCGGTCTTAAAAAAGGGGATATCATTACACATATTGACGGAGTTGAAATAAAACAATTAACAGATATTACTTCAACGCTTCTAAAGAAAAAACCCCAAGATACCGTTGAAATTAAAATATACCGTAGCGATGATGACTCGACCTTTACCGCAACGGTTACTCTTATTGAAGCTACGCATAATTAATGTTCTCCTTAATAATTGAAAATCCTGTCATCAAAATGAAACAAGATCATTGCGAATAAAAATAACCGTACTAAAAACAAAGTAATAACTATATAGTTTCGCACAGATTTTCTTTGCTTTTTTAATGCTTCTGCTCAAGCGACTGCACTTGAAAAATTCCTAAAACAGATATGTACAATAGCTGTATCAAAGACGCAGGTTACATTTCTTGTACGGCAGTCACACAAACTCTAAATTTTTGAAGAAACATATTATGAATTATAAATAAATAAGAGCACCTGATAAATTCTTCAGGTGCTCTTTTATTCTAAATTTTATTTAATAGTATCTTTCAAATTTTTTGCAACTTTAAACATTGGAACTTTTGCTGCAGGGATGATCATCTTTTCTCCGGTCCTCGGGTTTCTACCTTCTTTTTCTTTTCTTTCTTTAATTTGGAATGTTCCAAGTGACGGAACGGTTAACTTCTCGCCTTTGTTTAATTCTTCACCTACAACGGCAACCAAAGCATCAAGCATTCTCTCAGCTTCAATTTTCTTTACATTACTTTTCTCTGCAATTGCACTGATCAATTCATTTTTTTTCATTTTTATATTTCTCCTTTAAAATTATTTTACTTAAATTCCAATATTCATCTGCTTTTTTTAGATTTATTTCTTTTAAATTTAAGCCATCTGATAAAACCATTTCTTCAACTATGGAAAATCGGTCTATAAACTTCATGGTTGCTTGCCTTAAAGCGTCTTCGCAATCCAGTTTTAAAAACCGGGATACATTTACTATAGAAAACAGTAAATCTCCTAATTCTTCTTTTAATTCTTTTAGTCCCATCGTTGATGCAGCTTCTATAAATTCACCGACTTCTTCTTTTAATTTATCATATACTTGATCTATATTTTCAAAGTCAAAGCCAGCCTTTTTCGCTTTGTCCTGAACTCTGGCTGCATACATCAACGCAGGAAACTGTTTAGGCATTGATTGTAGACTCTCACTACATGTACTATATCCTTTTTCTTTTAGTTTTATGGCCTCCCATTCACTTTCGACTTTTTCAGGCGAAAAATTTTGATTGGCCTTAAATACATGAGGATGCCTGTTTATCATTTTTTTATTGATAGTCTCGAAAACATCTCGCAGGTCAAAATCTTCTTCTTCTTTTGCAATTGTAGCATGAAAGTAGACTTGTAACAACACATCTCCTAATTCTTCTTCAAGCATTCCACTATCATTTTTTTCAATTGCATCAAGGACTTCATAACATTCTTCTATAAGATAACGTTTAAGACTGCTGTGAGTTTGCTGCTTGTCCCAATTACATCCGTTTTGACCTCGCAGCCTGCACATTACTTCTTCTAAAGTTCGATAATCTCTCAGATTCAATGTCTCATCTTTTGGAATCAGTAAACTACTCATATGATCAAATTCAAAATCTCTGTCTAATTCATATAATACTGTTTTTATTATCTTCGCATCGGTTTCACCTCCATTGTGTATGATATAGATTATTTTATTTTTATCATAATATTCCATCATTTTAAGTTTAATCTCTGATGCAATAAAATTATCATATATCTGACATATTAAAATAACACAGTTTTTATCAAAATCATCAATATTTAATTCAAGTGCATCCAGAAGCTTTACGCTATGCGCTGCATCTTTTTTTATTGATGAAAAAATAGCATCTACAAAGCTTACTGCCGGAAGTATTTCAACTTCAATATGATTTTGTTCAGCTTTTTCAATAATAAGCTTTATCGTGCTTTCCGCAAATACAGGGCTTCCCGGTACTAAATATATTATATCATTTTCATATGATGCCGCAATTACTTCATTGGAAATTTTTTCATAAACTTCTTCAAAATTATTGCTCTTTGTATAAATCTCATCAAAACTAATGATATCCGGCCGCATTTTAGATATTTCTTTTGCACTTTTATGCACTGCTGTACGCATGAAAACCTTCTGTGCCGTAAGTATTGCCTGGTATGTCTTTAATGTCATGTGCTCTATGGATGCTGTTCCCATCCCCCCGATTAGTATTTTTTTCATTTAATGTTTCCTTTTTAATAAACTCTTTATATCTTCTTTGGAAATCCCGCCGCACAGTAACATACTTAGAAAATATATGCCGCCTCCAAGTGCTATTGCAATGACTACCGCAAAATTACTTCCCACCATTTTTGCAAGCATCTGATATGAAAAATATGTGACAACTCCCATAATGATACTGCTTAAAAGCGGCTTTACAAAAACGTCTGTTTTATTTAATCTAAACTTAATATATTTTTTTACGCCAAGATAATTGAGTGTTGTAATGGTGCCGTCGGCAACAAAAGTGGCAATAATAATGCCATATATATTAATTTCAGGAATAGAGATCAAAATAAGATTGAGTATCATCTTAATCACTGCCCCTATGGCTAAATTTCTGATAGGCAGCATCATCTTTCCAAGTCCTTGAAGTATTGCCTGACACGTTATATACGTAATAGATGTAATACAGCTAAACGCCAAATATTTAAGTAAATCGCCTCCTGCGGATGTGGCTCCAAAAAGCAGCTTTATAATCGGATCTGCCAGAACCGACAGACCAATCGCCGAAGGCAGAGCTACCATCATAACCGCTTTCATTGCGAGAGCAGTTTTATCTGCAATTTCTCCGTGCGCTCTTCTGACATAAGATTCGCTGATCGCAGGAACCAACGCCGCTGCGAGTCCCACCCCTACCATTAAAGGAACATTGATCAGCGTCTGTACTTTTTGTGAAAGCTGCCCCCAAAGCTCTGTGGCCGTAATGATATCAAAGCCCGCTGTTTGCAAGCATCTTGCGACCGTAACTGAATTGATCATATTCATCAGCGACACAACAATCGATCCAAGTGATGCAGGAATAGCGATTTTAAAAAGCATTGCTATTATTTTTGACGTTTTTTCCGTATATTTTACTCCGGGCAGCCGGGGTATCGTTTTACCTTTCTTCTTATATATTTTATATAAGAAAGACATCAATACGCCGCCCGCGATCGCCCCTGCTGTCGCTCCAAAACTCGCACCACCTGCCGCCCATGCCACTCCTTTTGCTTTCAGCAAAAAAAACGCGAGTGCAACGCCGAATATAACCCGAAAAACTGATTCCACGATTTGCGACAGAGAAGTAGGCAGCATCATCTGAAGGCCTTGGAAAAAGCCTCGATAGGTAGCCATATAAGATACAAAAATCGGCGTGAGCGAAAGCCCTATAATTGAAAAATAGGTTTCTTCAGGCCAGCCCAAAAAATGTATGATAGGTTTTGCAAAAGTAATGATTACGATACTGCATATGATGCCCAGTATCATCATTGATACCATAGATATTTTAAAGACTCTTTGTGCATGTTCATACCTTTTGAGACTCATGCTTTCACTTGTCATTTTTGATATAGCCAGCGGAAGCCCTATGACCGATACGGCAACTAAAAAAGAATAAATAGGATACGGATATCCGTAAAGTCCCATCCCATAATCGCCGATAATGCGGCTTAAAGGCACTTTAAAAAACAGTCCCAAGAATCTTGCAAATATACTTCCTACGGTAAGTATCATCGCCCCTTTTAGATAGGAAGGCTTTCTATTTTCTGAATCCATAAACGATCCCCTTTACATTGGGTAAAAACATAAGCTTATATATATTAACAGAAAATACTCTTACGTCAATAGCAAAACAATAAACATTATACTAACATATATTAACGATTTCAAACATAAATGCAACGATAAAATGCGGTTTTCGCCGAGTTTATTTATTAATATATTAAAATTGAGAAAAGAATATACATTTTGCCCGTTGCTATGATATTGTATTAAGTTGAAATACAGCTTAAGAAATAATATAATGACTTTATCATTTTTTTAGGATATAAACAATGCATATATCACTTCACCCGCCGACTGTTATTTTACTTGATATACTGGCCGATAACGGTGCCAAATCCTATATATACGGGGCCGGACTCATTCGCAGTATTCAAAAGCAACAACATAATTCTGTATTAAATGTACTCACAACAGCCTTGCCGCAAGACGTGCTGACAACACTTATAGACGCAGGCTACTTTGCATATGAATCAGACAGTTTTATCAACGCATCAAAAGAAAATGATTGCTACCGAATTACTCCTGTTCACTGCCTTGAAAAATATTTTGAAACACTCGATTTTACGATCAATGGTGCCTTGGCAGATAAAGATGGTATTATTATAAATAAATATTTCGGTATTGAAGATATTCAAAGAAAAATTATAAGACTTGTAAATAAAAAAACAGATTATTTACAGCATCATAAAATAAAGAAATTACAGGCTGTTCGTTATATATCACAATTGCCCGGCTTTTCGGTTGATGCTAACCTTCTGGCTGCTATGAAAAAGGATTCTGATTTGATTGATGTCGCTCCAAAACTGATTGCAGATGAGCTCAACCTGCTTTTAATGGGCAGTAATGTCCGGGAATCTCTGAGACTGCTGCAAACAACTTCTTTATTAAAAACTATTTTCCCGGCACTTGATGCTTGCGTGGGTGTGTCTCAAAACGAATACCATACGAAGGATGTTTATAACCATATTGTAGATGTTGTCAGTAATACAGTGCCTGATTTAGTTTTGCGGCTTGCCGCACTGTTTCATGATATTTGCAAACCCGAATGCAAAATAATCAAAGACGGCAAAATACGTTTCCCCGGTCACGACAAACGCTCAGCCGAAGTATGCCGAGAGATTCTGACTTTTTACGGATATGACTCCGCCGTTATGGATAAAGTAACATTATTGATAGAATATCATATGAAAAAGAAAAAAATGACTGATAAGCAGCTGCTAGATATGATCTGCAAATGCCGCCCGGAAAATATGGATGATATCTTTACCCTGCAATTTGCCGACAATGCCGCAACTTTGGTGACAGATAGAGACGGAATGATTTATAATAAGAAAAGAGCATACGAGCTTTTAAACAATAAAAACAGCATCTAATCAATATTCTTTTTAATAAAGGAAAAAACTGTTTATTTTTATAAAATAAATAATTATAAAATACTATATAAATCCATTTTAAACAAAGGAAGTGCATGATGGCTCAAAAACCAACCGCAATTCAATATATTAAAAACAATATTGCCGCAGCTGATTTTTATTTTAAAAAAGAGCTCGGCCAGAATTTTATTATCGATGATAATATAATAAATAAAATTATTGACCAGTCCAATATCACTTCCAATGACTGCGTGCTTGAAATAGGCCCGGGCATGGGCTCGCTTACTTATTATCTTGCCCAAAAATGCGACCGTCTGATCGCGATAGAAAAAGATAGCAGGCTTGTAGAAGTGCTGAAAAACAATTTCAAAGATACGTCAAACGTAACAGTGTTGCATGACGATATATTAAAATATGACTTTTCCCAACTTAAAGAAGTTTTTAACAGCAATAAAAAAATAAAAGTTATCTCTAACCTTCCCTACAGCATAACGACTCCGGTCATACTTAAACTTCTCGAACATTCCGATATGTTTACTTCTCTTACTCTTATGATGCAAAAAGAAGTGGCTCAGCGTCTTACTGCACTGCCTTCCACCAAAGACTACGGCTCGCTTACGCTGGCAGTATCATATTACGTGAAAACAAAAATACTTTTCAATGTGCCGTTTACGGTTTTTTACCCACGTCCTAAAGTAGATTCAAGCGTTGTATACTTTGAGATAAGACAAACACCAGCGGTTAAAACCCAATACGAACAAGAAATGTTTGCGCTTATCCGGGCCGCGTTTGCTACAAGGCGCAAAACCCTTATCAACACATTAAGCGCTTCTCTTAATATTAATAAAGAAAAAGTAAGAGAAAGCCTTGATAAACTTAACCTCAAAGCCGATATCAGAGGCGAAGCGCTAACGCTTGAGCAGTTCGCTCTTCTTGCAGATATTTTATATACATAATTAGTAGTTTATTCTATTTACAAATTCCAAATTATTAAGTATAATATTTTTCACGTGCGAGAGTGGCGGAATTGGCAGACGCGCAGGATTCAGGTTCCTGTGAGCATTATGCTTGTGTGGGTTCAAATCCCGTCTCTCGCACCAATTTATGTCTATCATATTTTTCTATATTCTTAAATTAGCTTCTTATTTCAATAAAATAATTAAATAAAAATAACTTTAATATTAGAAGAAAGTAAAGCTTGTAAAATTTAATTTGCATGTATAATAATCGACTTATTTATTTTATTATGATATTATTTTGTTATATACTAAAATAATAATATTATTATGTGCTAAGGTTCGATGATGATTTGGATTGAAATGAGTAAAGATGAAACACATGGCGGAGGTGAATGGGGGTTTTCTAAATGTATATGGGCTCCAACATATAAAAAAGGAAAAATAAAAAGTTCTTGGCCGTTTTGGAAAAATATTCTAAACTGCTGCTTTTGTCGGATTTTCTATAGCCGCTACCGATGGCCACAAAACAATTGAAAGACCACCTCACCCCGGCAATTGGGATTATGCTACTAGCTATTTTAGAGCCATACTTAAAGATTATCGAAAATTTGAAAAATCAATTAAATTAGATGATTTTTTTACTGTCTGTAAAAATGAACTTATGATTTATTTAAAAGAGAATTCCAATTCAACCGCTAATTGTTTTTTTGTATATCAATCAAAACATTTACGTTGTTTAAATGGTGCTTATTTTTCCATATGTGATGATAGATTATTAAAGTTAATAATTAATGAAAAAATAGTAACTAAATCTTCCGCTACAATATCAATGACATCTACAGCTGAAGTATTTCGCGAAGTTCGTCAACGAATAGGTCAAACCCAGTTTTCAGAAGCAGTGAAAAAAAATTATAAATATAAGTGTTGCTTCCCGGGATGTAATATTGATGATCCTCGCTTTTTAGTGGGTTCTCATATTGCGCGATGGGTAGATAATCCAGAAAAACGAGGGAATATTTCTAATGGATTATGTTTTTGTGCTTTTCATGATAAAGCTTTTGAGAATGGATATTTTTCTTTAGATGATAAATATTGTATTGTACTTAGTCAAAATCCAAAAATTCTAAAAAGTAGTGTTTATATTAATTATATATTACCATTCAAACACCACAAAATTGATAAGGCAGAAATCCCCCCAGATAAGTACGCATTAAAAGAACATCGATTTCGATGTAATATTATTGATTATATTTAACTTTTTATTCATACGCACAGCAAAAACCGACCCATAAAGACCGACTCTTTAGGAACAGGCATATATAATGCTAAATTTCTTATCCACAACAACATATTTACATAACTGTTTTTCTGCCATTTGTTGAGCATATAGAAACGTAATACATCGGCATTATTTTTATTTTCTGGCATACTTGTTTTTTCATAAACATGATATATAATTTATATATATCAAAAATAATTTGCATCAATCCCTACAATTTATTATCTTACTCTTGCTGATATCTCAAATTAAGGAGTGTTAAAAAAATGCCGAAAATGTCCGATATCGCAATCTTAAAACAACTGCATCAACCTACTTTAACAATTCGCACAACGACAAAAGTTCAGGCTCTGCCGCAAATAATCGGTCAAAGCTATGCAAAAATCGCGTCATATCTTGATGAGCTCGGCGAGACTATGACAGATATACCGTTTGTGTGCTATCATAATCTCGATTTGCAGAATCTTGATATTGAAATAGGCCTTACGGTAGCTGATTCTTTTCCGCAAAAAGAAGACATTAAGCCGAGCTTCATTCTCGAAGGGTATATTGTTTTCTGCATGTACAGAGGTCCTTACAGCGAAGTGGGACCTGTATACGATGAGATGGCCGCATACATTACTGACAACGGTTATAAAGCAACCGGCACATCTTATGAATTTTATTACAACGGACCTGATTTTCCTGAAAGCGAATTGCTTACAAAAATTGTAATGCCCGTAAAAAAATAAATCTATATCTCATACCAAACGCACATAATCCGAACCATTCGCGACTGGTTATCCCTATTGGGAAAGGTTCGGATTTATGTTATAGTTAGGATAATATTCAAAGAGCATACATTAAATTTAATTAAACCGTGCTGACAGAAAAAACCGGGGCCAAAACCTCGGTTCTTTTTTCAATCGCAGATTATTCCGCTCAAGACAAACTCATCCCCGGCAACGGGCAATTTTCATTCAAACAGCGACTTTCGATATTCTCGCGGAGATACCCCGTACAGCCTCTTGAAGGCTCTGCAGAAATGGGCGGAGTCGTTAAATCCCCATCTGTAGGCAATATCCGTGATGCTTTTGCGAAGCTGCCCGGTATGCACCAACTCACGCCGGCACTGTTCCAGACGCCGGTTCAAAATCCAGCCGGAAACCGAACTTCCGCTGTCGTGGAACAGCAGATGAAGATACCGGATAGAAATATTGCACTGTTTAGCGATGACCGGCGGCGAAAGCTTTGGGTCGTCCAGATTATTTTCAATGAAGCGTTTGACATCCTGAAGCAGTTCGTTCCTGCTCTGAGTCATCGGCCGTTCACTTTGTGCTTCCAGACAAGTGGCGACAAGCTCCAGTGTAAGATCTACAAGAGAGGCGGCGCTTCTTTTTTCGATCCGGTTGGTCTGCTGCCCAAGTGCCATGATGTGGGATGCGGTCACGGCCCCAAGCCCGTGATTCATGCTGATGGAGCGGCCGACGGAGTCTTCGACATTGGAAACCCGCTGTTTCAGCATCGGTCGCGGGACCAGCATGGTCACTTTTTTCAGGCCCGGACTCGTCGTGAATTCTAACGGATCGGCGGAATCCCAAATCAAAAGACCGGATTTGTCCAGATTGGCAGTCCTGTCGCTGAAGCTGACCGTCTCCGTCCCCCCGTAAAGCAACAGAATACCAAAGTATTCGCCTCCGCTACGGGCAATTTCTCTTTTTGTACGCATTCCTTGACAGGAGTCACATCTGCAGTGAAGCAAACGGACATCCCCAATCATCCGCATATCGATCTCGCCGTTGAACCGGGTCTCGGCCGGTTTTCGCAGCATCCACTTGAGATGGGATTCGTTTAGAGCGGCGTACCATGCGTCATACTGTTGGCATACAGGATAATTCACCGAACGCCAATTGGTCCAGGGAGCAACCGCAGCAGACGCCATTTTAAGCACCTCCTTTGCTTTTGTGAATTTTATGCACTTTCAATCAAATTTCATTTCATATACAAGCAAGATTATTACTTTTCATTATATTACACTATATTTGAACAGGCAAGTTATAATGCCAAATATGTAAATAAAAAGGAGTGATCAATATGGAAGGAAAATTCAGTGAGCCCGTTTATATCCTCGGTTCGGGCTGCACACGGTTTGGCAATCTCCTGGAAACTCCGGAGATCAAGAATCTGACGCTTCAGGAGTTGGCCGCGCAAGCGGTAAAAGAAGCGCTGGCGGACGCTAAAACAAGTCCGGACGAGATTGACGCCTTCATCATCGGAAACGTCACCATGCAGACGTCTAATCTTCCAGCAACCTACAGCCAGCTTTCCAAATGGATCGGCATGGAAATGAAAGCCGGCGTACATATCGATGCGGGATGCTCTACGACGAATGCAGGCGCGGCCATCGCCGCGACCTCCATTGCATCCGGCGTGTACAAAAAAGTGTTGGTCGTTGGCATAGAGTCAACGCTGAGCAGACCATACAAACTCAGTCCATATGAACGCGAAACCATCCCGACGGAAGAAATGTGGCTCTGGACGGATTACTGTATCAATCAGGCGTATTCCGTACCGCAAGGGTACGATATTTTCCCGGTCTACAATGGGATCGTCGCCTTGGGATACTGCCGTAAGTATGGCTATTCGATCGAAGAGTTCGATCGCTGTATGTTTGAGCTGTGCAAAACCCGTAGGATGCATGCCTCCATGAACAAAAAGGCAATCAATCAGGAGAGATTGGAAGACGAAGCAAAACGCATGGGATTCAACGATCCCTATGAATTCTGGAAATCCCCGTACAATCCTTATCTCGCCTGGCCGAGCCGCCTGCGCAGTGCGGTTGTGCCCGCCGATGGAGCTTCCGCCATGATCTTAAGCTGTAAGGAGGGGGCGGACGAATACGACGGCATGCCGATCGAGCTGAAAGGATTCGGCATTTCGGTCGGAGATCTTCCTTGGTACGCCGGCGACTCTACCGTTCAGACCTATGATGTGCATTCGTTTAAAAAAGCTTATGACATGGCCGGGATCAAACCGGAGGATATTGACTATCTCCATGTCCACGACTGCTCCCACATCACAAGCGTATGCGTGGCCGAGCTATCGGGCTATCTGCCGGAAGGCAAGGGAATTGAGTATGCGAAAGAAGGCAGGCTCCGCTTTGATGGTGACCGCCCAATGAGCACCCATGGGGGAAGGCACGCGTTCGGGCACGCCTGGGCTGCGAGTGCAGGCTCGGATACCTACGAAGCCATGAAACAAATGCGGGGCATCGCGGGGCAGCGGCAAATCAAATCCGCGCCCGAAATATGCGTGCTCCACACGCACGGGTACGGAATGATCAGTACCGTCCTTGTGCTGAAAGGAGGGAAATAACATGCCGGAATCTATCGTAAAAAACTATTATGACAATTTGAAAAACGGGAAATTAGTCGGGGCAAAATGCAAGAAGTGCGACGGCTATACCTTCCCGCCCACCACCGCGTGCGAGCACTGCGGGAGCATGGAGCTCGAACACAAGCAATTTTCCGGGAAAGGACAGCTCCTGTTCGTCACGCACGGCGTTGCACCGCCTCCCAATCCGCGTTTTTTTGACCTCGCTCCCTATGCTTACGGACATGTTCAGCTGGAAGAGGGCATTTTCGTGCAGGGGATCATTACCGGGATAGATATCGACCCCGACAACCTGCAAAAACTATTTGAAAAAGGGCCCATGCCCGTTACACAGGATATCATCGAGGTGGAAGAACTTCCCATTCTCGCATTCAAACTGGTTTAGAGGTGCAAAATGGCAGATACGATTGATATTGTCAAACAGTCCATAGCGGAACTATGCAAATGTAACGCGAAGGAACTTATGCCGGAAACCAAGCTGGCGCAGGAGCTAAAGATGCGCTCCGTTATACGCATCGAGCTCGCCGCCGTTTTGGAAGAACGTTGCGGCGTGAAGATCACCACGTTTGATATCCTCAAGCCCAAGACGGTGCAGGATATCGTGACGATGATCGAAAAAAAGAAAGACTGAAGCGAAACCTTCCAAGCAACATCGTGCCGACAGGGGGTTTGGAAGTATAATGAAATATCATGCAGATTCCAATTCCCTGTCAACGTAGTCGGACCGAAACGGTCCGGCTGCGCTCGCGCTTATGTAAAGAGAGGAGCAATATGGATATTTACATGCAGTTGATCCAAAAAATTAAAAGTGCCCCCCGAAAAGGCATCGTATTTCCGGAAGGGGAAAACCTAAATATCGTGAAAGCAGCCGTCCGCCTAAAAGAAGAAGGCCTCATGCGCCCTATTTTACTGGGAAATCTTCAAAAAATCCGAAAATTGCTTGGCGGTTTGGAAGGGGATGGAATTGCCGTTCTGGACCCGGAAAGCGATTCAAAGCTGGAAGAGTTCGCAAAGATTTACCATGAAAAGCGGGGTATTCCGGAAACGATTTGTAAAAGGATGATGAGTCAGCCTTTGTTTTTCGGGGCCATGATGGTAAGAGAGGGGCTTTCGCATGGCATGCTGGCCGGAATTTCTTGCCCGACGGCGGAAGTGATCGCCGTCAGCGAACTTGTCATTGGACTGAAAAAAGGATGCAGCAGGATATCCAGCTTCTACATCATGGATATCCCGGGATTTCACGGAACACAGGAAAGCCTGCTTATTTTCGCCGATCCCGCAGTGAATCCCAACCCGTCACCGGAAGAGCTTGCGGATATTGCGGTCACCACCGCCGAAAGCGCAAGGGATCTTCTTGGCTGGACACCACGTGTCGCACTTCTTTCCTTTTCAACAAAGGGCAGCACAGAGCATCCGGACATAGAGAAAGTGACCAATTCTCTGAAAATTATACATGAAAAAGCACCCGGCTTACAGGCAGACGGAGAACTGCAGGCGGACGCAGCACTGCTGCCGAAGGTCGCAAAAAAGAAAACGGACGGCGAAAGCTCTGTTGCAGGACGGGCGAATATCCTGATTTTCCCCGACCTCGACGCGGCGAACATCTCGTCCAAGCTCGTGCAGATCCTCGGGAAAGCTTCATCCTTCGGGCCTATCCTGCAAGGATTCTCACGCCCCGTGAGTGACTTGTCACGCAGCGCGACGGCACAGGACATTTACAGTACCGCACTCTTCGTTGCCGCCGGAAAATAAACATGAGAACGGAGGCAGCACGATGATGCTAGGAATCGGCGTGGACATCATAAAAATCAACCGAATGAAGGATATCCTCTCCCGTTCCGGAGAATTATTCCTAAAAAAAGCTTTTACGAAGCAGGAACGGCGGCAGGGAGAGGAAAGCGAACGCCCGGAAGAATTTTTTTCTGCCACTTTTGCCGCAAAGGAGGCCGTTTTCAAGCTCTTCGGCCATCGCTGGGAAAAAAACGGCGGATTTCAAGATATCGAAATCATCCGGGGCGGCTACGGAGAGCCGATGGTGCGTCTGCATGGGAAGTTCTCTGAATTAGCAGAAACGCACCCAAACTCGAAAGTTCTTCTCAGCATATCCTATGAGGAAGATACGGCAATTGCCGTAGCCGCGTGGACAGAATAAAGCACACGCCCAAAAAAAACGGGCGCGACGACGGGATATACCGGGCCGGTTTTTTCAAATGAAACGAACTGTATCCTGACCGGCAACACAGATGGAAAAAAATGAGCGCGCCCCAACCAAAAAGGTTGGACGGCGCGAAATTTTTTTATTATGGAATCTACCGGAAATAAAAGGAAAGGAATATCCTATAGTCCACCGATATACATTATACTTGTGTGGACTCAAATCCCGTCTCTCACGCCACTACGAATTACCCTTGAGTGTTCATAAGGACAAAAACAGGCTGACGATGTGTCAGCCTGTTTTTGTTTTATACCTGATAGAGGCGTGTAGGCGTTTTGCTTGCGCCCTTGCTCACTGCTAGTGTATAATATTAACAAATTCATTGCCAGCAAATCAGATTTAAAGGAGGACTTCACAATGGGTATTTGGAATACTTTGAGTTAATAGTAAGGCAATTATGGCATGCCTTACTAAGCCAAAAAGATACCAAAATAGTTTAGGAGGCAAACATGTCATATTTTAACTATCACAACCAAAACATATTTTTTTGGGAAATTGGCTTGGGACCCCCGCTGATTTTCTTGCACGGCAATACCGCGTCTTCAAAAATGTTTGAGATGCTGCTCCCTTTGTACAAAGATAACTTCAAGGTTATCTTGATTGACTTTTTAGGTAATGGTCATTCAGATAGAATGGAAGATATTCCGTCAGAATTATGGTATGAAGAGGCAATGCAAACCATAGCATTAATCGAGCACTTAGGATATGCTCAAGTGAATTTGGTCGGAACAAGCGGCGGTGCATGGGCCGCTGTCAACGCCGCTTTGGAACGACCTGAACTGGTAAATAAGGTTATTGCCGATAGTTTTGACGGTAGAACCCTGCATGATGGTTTCGCCGAAGACCTGCTTTCCGAAAGGAATAGGGCAAAAAAAGACGTTCAAGCAGTACAATTTTATGAATGGTGCCAGGGTGCGGATTGGGAGGCGGTTGTAGATGCCGATACACAGGCCTTGCTCCAGTTCGTATCGCTGAAAAGGCCGATTTTTCACAAACCGTTATCTTCTTTGCAAATGCCAATTTTGTTCATGGGAAGCCGTGAGGATACAATGGTACGTGAAGACCTTGCGGATGAGTACCGGAAAATGGCGGATATTGTAGTGCGCGGAGCTGTTCATTTATTTGATGCTGGCGGTCATCCGGCAATTTTAAGCAATGCGGAAGCAGCGGCAAAAGTTATTCAGCAATTCATTAACAAATAAATAAATCAGGCAAGCTTACCCGACTTGTCAAAGATAGAAAATTAAAAATGGGGAATAAGGTATAATCATACACTCGGATTTTCATACTCCGAAAGTTATATATCCTAGATTTTCAGGTGCATTATTCCACTAATCTATCACTGGATTTCTGAAATGGGAGAATATAATACATAATATTCGCTTGCCTGATGCCCAATAACCTTTATTATATGCGAATTTCCGGGTTTGTCCTTATGAACACTCGGACCAGTACGAATGACCTTCAAGTGTTCATAACGACAAAAACAGGCTAACAGTGTGTCGGCCTGTTTTTGTTTTCTGGTTTTTCCAACATGAGAAAATACACCAAGTGTTGCTTATGTTGAATAACTCACCCGGTCTTTTGATGGGAATGACCAACGCTCAACGGAACGTTGATCACTAATATTTTTTTCAGCGAAATTTGAATTTATATTGACAATCTAGTATCTTTAACATTATAATGACTATAATGTTAATAATAGTCATATGGTATTGGAGATGAAAATATGCCTAAAACCTTTTCCGAAAGCGAACGCACATATATAAAGGAACGGCTGATGGAAGAAGCAAAAAAATCTCTTACACTGTATGGTATCCGAAAGACGACGGTGGATGATCTTGTTAAACGGGTAAATATCCCTAAAGGGACATTTTATCTCTTTTATGATTCCAAGGAACGTTTGATTTTTGACGTTATTCTACAGTTCAACGATGAGACTCAGCAAAAATTAATAGCTGAAGTTTCCACCTTGAAAGACGATATTGATCATGAAAAACTGACGGATATTGTTTTCGGATTATATAAAACGCTGGATGATTCCTTTATGCCGAAACTGATAGCGGATGGGGAACTGGAGTTCTACATGAAAAGGCTCCCGCCTGAACTGTCACAGACGCATGCCGAACATGATGACCTAATGGTTGAAGAACTGGTTTCTTTGCTCCCGGATATGAAAGTGGAAGACGCAAAAGTTTTCAGCGCCGCGCTAAGAGGAATTTTCCTGTCCCTTCTGCATAAGCAGGATATTGGAGAAGAGGTTTTTGATGAAGCGCTCCGCGTTATGATCCGGGGAGTAGTAATTCAGATGTTTGAAGGTGATAAAAAATGATCAAGGTAAAAAAACTGAGCTTCAGCTATACGAAAAAGCCTTTTATTGAGAACATAAGCTTTGAAGTAAAATCCGGTGAAATACTTGGGTTCCTCGGCCCTTCCGGCGCAGGAAAAAGCACATTGCAGAAAATACTGATCGGCCTTCTAACGGGTTATAAAGGCAGTGTCATTGTAAACGGCGAAGAGGTCGGGCGCAATAATAACAGCTTCTATGAAAATATCGGTGTGGACTTTGAATTTCCAAGCCTTTATGAGAAGCTAACGGCGCGAGAAAATCTCAGTTTTTTTGCTTCGCTTTATAAAAAGCACCGGAATATCGGCACGCTGCTTTCCTCCGTCGGGCTTTCAAATGACGCAGATAAAAAGGTGTCTGATTTTTCCAAGGGTATGAAGTCAAGACTGAATTTTATAAAGGCGCTACTTCATGATCCGCAGATACTTTTCCTTGATGAGCCGACCTCTGGACTTGATCCATCTAATTCCAGAGTTGTGAAGGATTTGATACTGGAAGAGAAGGCAAAAGGAAAAACCATTATTCTTACCACGCACAACATGTATGATGCCACCGAGCTCTGCGATAACGTAGCATTTATCGTGGATGGTAAAATAAAAGCGCTCGATTCGCCCCGCAATCTGATCATGAGCAGAGGCGCATCAAAAATTAACTATACATACATGGACGGAGGCAAAGAAGTAAGGGCGGAGGCTCCTCTTCACAGGACTTCGGCGGATGAAAGTCTCATTAGCCTTATCCGGGACAACAGGCTTTTATCCATACACTCGGGCGAACCGACGCTCAACGACATTTTCGTGGATATCACCGGGAGGCGGCTGCAATGAGGATGAAGGCGCTTATCGACGGTGATGTCCGCTTCCAGTTTAAGTATGGAATCTATTTGATATATTTGTTTTTCTCGCTGTTTTATATCGGCGTGCTTTTCGCGTTCCCGGAAGAGTGGCGGGAAAAAGCGGCTATCGTCATGATTTTTACGGATCCGGCGGCCATGGGACTGTTTTTTATGGGCGCTATCGTTCTTTTTGAAAAAAGCGAAAGAGTTTTAAGTAGCATAGCAGTCTCTCCGGTCAAAGCTTGGGAATATGTCTTGTCAAAGCTTTTTTCCATCGGTATCGTCTCCACCGTCGTAGGGCTTGCAATTGGAATATCGGTGGGCATTGTAACAAAACCTATACTTTTTATCATCGGCGTGTTTCTTTGCTCCTGCCTGTTTTCGGCTGTAGCCCTTACGATTGCCCGTAATATATCCACGCTCAACCAGTTCATGCTGGCAACAATCCCCGCCGAGATATTGATTGTTATCCCGGCGATTCTATGGCTTTTCTGGTATAAGGAAAGCTGGCTTATGCTGCATCCCGGCGTATGTATGATGGTACTATGCATTGGCGGAGGCAACGTGCCGGCCGCGTTTATATTCCTCCTGTTATGGACGCTACTGTTCACTGTTATAGCATGCAGGACGGTAAATAAAATGCTGAAATCCGTGGGAGGTGTCAGGTTGTGAAACCGCTTTTTCGCAGTTTCTCTATGTTTTTGCGGCAGGTATCGAAAGACAGCATGCTTTATGCGATTTTAGCTGCACCACTGCTCGCCGGCTGTGCTTTCCGCTTCGGCGTCCCGGCAGCCGAAGCCGCACTCTGCAGGCACTTCGGGGAAGTGTCGATCCTTTCTGGATACTATCTGCTGTTCGACCTGTTCCTTTGCGCAATGACACCATATATTATTTGTTTCGTATCATCCATGATTATGCTGGCCGAGTATGATGAAAACATGGCAGTCTATATGTCTGTGACGCCCGTAGGCAAACGGGGATATATCATATCGCGGCTCGGATTTCCCGCCGCAATTTCCATCCTCGTTTCCGCCGTCGTCATGAACTTCTTTTCCCTTACCACATGGGCCTTGCCGGATTTGCTCATTACATGTACGCTTTCAAGCCTGCTCAGCATCGCGGTATCGTTGTTGATTGTGGCCTTTTCCCATAACCGCGTGGAAGGTATGGCACTGGCAAAACTTTCGGGTATTATTCTACTTGGATTGCCCGTCCCGTTTTTCCTGTTTTCCGGCGTTCAGTATCTATTCTCCCTGCTGCCGTCTTTTTGGATTGCAAAGCTCTGCATAGACGGCGATTATTTACTCGCCATGCCACCGGCTCTTCTAACGTCCTTTTTATGGATATATGGGCTATACGGGCGGTTTGCGGAGAAACTATCGTGATCTATCTCCATAGTTCGTCAAGCAATCCCAGTAACGCCATGCTTTATGGCAAAAAAGATGGTCTGTTTGGGTTTAATTACGTAATAGCTTTGCCGAACACATCGTATGAACCAGTTGCCGAAAGTAAGCACGACTTCCACAAGGATGTACAGCCTGCATTCCTTCACCAATGGCTACAAAACAACTTCACTGCATGACATCAAGTGTAATATTCGTTTGTCTGCTACCAAAAGCCTTTATTTTATGCTGATTTCCGAGTTTGTCCTTATGAACACTCACACCACTATGAACGACCCTCGAATGTTCATAAGGACAAAAACAGGCCGACGGTATGTCGGCCTGTTTTTGTTTGCATATATTTAATTTTTCTTAGCGATCTGTTACAATTTAATCGGTAAAACAGTTGATAGGCAGAAATTTTAAGTGTAAGCGATTGGTAACAAGGCAATGTGCGGCAAACTTATGAAACAAGGGAAAGCATGATTATCTTACGAAATAACAGTTTTAAAGTGTATATAACAGAAACACATAGATGTACCTGTTATCTTATTGAAATGGAAAATAAACTGGTTCTAGTAGATACAAGTATGCGATTTGAACTGGCTGCTCTTATAAGAAGCATGCAAAAAATTGGAGTACGAAAAATAGATGCAATTTTTTTGACGCACAGCCACACTGACCATGTAGCAAATGCCCAATATTTTTCAAACGCTTACAATTGCAAAATTTATATTTCGGAAAAAGGGCTAGAAAAGATACAAAAAGGCCGTTGTAGTATGCCGAAAGGAACTACTCCATTCGGCAAGCTGATATATTGGACAGTGGAAAAAAATCCCTTTTATGAATTTGTGAATTTTCAAGCCTGCCCGCAAGCAGAAATTTTAAATGATATGGTTGTAAAGGCCTATCTCGGTGATTCGGCTGAATTGCTTTTAACTCCAGGGCATACAGATGACAGCATATCTATCCTGTTAGATAAAAGAATTGCTATTGTAGGAGACGCAATGGTCAATAACTTTGGCAATCAATATCCTTCCTTTGCGGATGATGAAGAAGCTGTTAAAGCTTCATGGAAAGCATTGCTGGATACACGATGCGAATTATTTTGTCCTGCCCACGGAAATCCACTCAAACGAGAAGAGCTCCTCTTTGCTTATCGAAAGATCTGCGCATTATGAGATAATGAACAAATTCCCAATTTATCGTTTCTTTGGCACATATAGTAGTAGCATAATATTCGTTTGCCTGATGCCAAAAAACTTTATTCTACACGGGTTTTCGAGTTTGTTTGTATGCCTTATATCTATTTTATTTTGTTTTTCGGTCTGCTATAATTTAATCACATAACGTTTAGGTAAATAAGAATTTTCACGGAGGCTATTTATGAAAACTCTGAATCAGCTTATAAGCGATTACACTTTCTGTTTACAGAAAGGAGAGGTACAGGCCGCATATAAAGGGATCATAGAGTTTATTGGAAAATTGCGTGCTGATTTCACTAAAAAATATCCGAATTACGACGTAGGGAGTGTTTACCAAGGTTATATGGACATGTCCTACTTTTCATTGAATACAAAACAATTGAAAGATAAGGGACTTAAAATCGCCATAGCCTATTTACACGAAAAGGGCACCTTCGAAGTATGGCTATCCGCCCGGAACCGAGAAATATTAAAGAAGCATGAAATTGTTGTTAACAGCATTATTTCAAATAATACTGCTATGTTTCATGAAGAGAATAATCAAGATGCCATTATAGAATGCACGTTGACATCCACTCCGGATTTTGAGGATCAGACCTCGCTGATTAATACGATCGAGCAGGGCGTTGAACAGTTTGTAGCTGCTGTAAATAGTCACTTATAATGCCAAATACCTGTTTATCGATTTGTTTCGCGCACATATAGTACCATAGTATCCGTCGTTCGCCTGATGCCAAAAACCTTTATTCTATGCGGCTTTTGGGGTTTGTCTTTATGAACACTCACACTACTACGAGAAACCTTTGAATATTCATAAGGAACAAAAACAGGCTGAAATACAGAATGAGGCATTAGCGCGGCTTTTATTAGGTCACAGCATCCCCGACCCTTGCTGTTTATTATCTTAGAAGCGGTAAAGATCCTGTTAAACTGTTTACTTTTTTCTTATCACCATAAATGGCAATGCCCAAGTATGTATGGTCTTCCTCCGGTACGGATGCTGCTTTGGCGACATATTCACTGTATACTTGGCAACCTTGAGCCACATCCGAGAAATCAATCACCACCAAATCACTGAACTCCGGCCCGTACAGCCGTTCTCTCAACTCTTTCAGGCCGTCCTTGCTTCCCTTCAGCATTGCAACCGGAATGGTTATGATGCCTAAATGCGTTTTGCCGGTGGCATCCGTCACATCATCTCCAACCTGTTCGGGGAAGTGTTTTCCCAGCGTTGCCCCGAGGATCGCAGAGGTATTGGCAATAACGCCAATAGGCAGCTGAGAATCGATAATCATAACACATTTCTTGTTATTGATATTCATCCAATGAAAGTCCTTTCAACATTGACACTTAATCGGACATATCGCTAAAAATACGCATATATTGTCTTGGCGTTAGTCCGATGAATTTTTTGAAAAAATTTGAAAAATGGCTTTGATCCGTAAAGCCTGTCCGCAAAGCCATTTCAATCGGAGAGACTTTCTGTTCCAACAGCTTTTTGGCTTTGTTGATACGTATCGTTATAAGATAACTATACGGCGAAATCCCTTTTTGCTTGGTGAAGGAGTGCAATAAATAATACTTGCTCAATCCGGTAAGTTTGCTCAAATCGTCTAACGTGATGTTATTCATGTAGTTTTGCTCCAGGAATTCACAGACAGCCTTAATCCCGGTGTTTTGCTCAAGTTTGGGTAACGGCATATCCTGATCAGTGTATTCCTCGATGAGTTGCTCCAACAGGAAAAAGAATAATTCTTCTTTTCTGAAATCTTTTTCTTCCTGCATGATCATCAGATGCAGTTCCTTTAATAAGGGAACCAATTCACTGTGGAAAACAACTTGTTCCGTGAAATATGGCAGATAAGACTCGCCGGCTATTTCAAAAACCGCTTTGTCCATTGCTTTTTGCTGGATATTTATACAGCGGTAACTCAGAGTTTTGCCATCGCACTGCTCACAAGTATGGTTATCTCCCGGATTGAACAGCAGCAGGTCTCCGGGCTCTATGGTATAGTCTTTATTTTTACATGATAAGTATCTTTGACCGCTTTCAATAAAGCCGATTACATAATATTCATGAAAATGGTTGGGAAATTTCTGCATGATCCCTTTAAAATGGTAAGCTTCAAGTTTAAGCTCTTCATCAAATTTTACGATCCTCGATTCTCTGCTCAACATTAATTCTCCTTTTCCATGATCCGATACCGAGTATACCATAAAAAGCATCTTCATTTTTGTATCATGCTATTCTTCCGCCGGCCTTCTGCCGTAAACGGATAACGACGCTCCGTATTTTCCAGCTTACTCAGATGTCGAGCCTGCTTTTGACGCAATACTAAAGTTTCGAGTCAGCCTTGAATCAACCCGCGCATCATGGATTTATCCCGGCTCACCCATATAAAGGAGCAGTATGCAATAAACTTTTTCTCATGCTGCATGCTGAGCAGAAAGATCGTTTTCCTGTACTGGCCGCAAACGGGGTCCATGTAGGATTCCAACTTCAAACCTTCCGGCAAAAATGCCGCTGCTTTTGCTTCGTCCGCTTCGTGTTCCACACCTAGGGCATCCCCGACAAAATGTCAGGGCGGTTCGGGTAGCAGGCTGGATTTTCCCAGCGGGGTACGCGGCAATGTATAACCTTTGAGCATCTTTTTTCTCCTTTATTTTTTGTTAGGGTTTTCGTAATTATATGATACCGGATGCCCACCGCATTTTCTTGTATGATGTTGCTCTTTAGTGCGATTTCGCGAAAGCTATGTGTTGCCTGTTTTTGTTTGTATGTATTTCTTTTTAATTATCAATTTAATTATTAATCTGCTATAATTTGATTGGTATAACTCACAGCTAAAAAGAATTTTTCTGCATTGATAATGCGAAATTTCTTGTTAAATACACATTATAAAGACAGGGCACAACGGTTTTTATCAAAATAAATTTTCTCATTTCCAGTATTGTTTAATGCTAAAAAAAATTTTTAATAATCGGTTTAAGATACAGCAGACTGACTGATTGCTGTTATCCAAAGGGGGCAAAACATAATAATGCGAAATAATCAAATGACTATTAAACGATATAAAATAGAATATGAATGTCAACTTTTTGCTTTGATTGAACGAGAGGGCGAAGGATGGAAAGACTATTGGCTTGGTGCCGGACGGGAAAAATACAAAAAGGCATTGAGCAGTTCTATTACTTACCTCCTATTCGAAGACAAAGAACTCTGCGGGTTTGCCCGCTGCCGTGACTATAATGGTTTCGGGATTTATGTATATGATCTTCTAGTAAACAAAAAACATCGCGGAAAAGAATATGGCCGTATGCTTATGGAGCAGGCATGCTTGGAATTTCCTAACGACCCGGTTTATGTGATGAGTGATGTAGATCCATATTATGAAAAATTGGGATATGAGGTAGAAGGTACGATTTATATTGTAAAAACCAAGTCACAATAAATCAGCCTCAACATTATGAAACCAGCCATAGGCCTGCCTTCAAAGCAAGCCCTTTATATATAATATTCGCTTGCCTGTTTACAAAAACCTTTATTTTATGCAGTTTTTGAGTTTGTCATCATAAACACTCACACCAAAATCGTTCCTACAGAAATTGAGTGTTCATCCCATTGGAACGATTTTTATTTTGTGCTATAATTTAACAAATCTTAACGGAGAGACTGTCCCTGGTATGATATGCAGGTAAACAGAAATTAAGAAGGTTAATACAGAGTAATAAAAATGGATGATAGTAATAAAGGTAAACTGATTTTAGACTTACATAAACTACATACAACTGATTTAGGAATTATGCGCATAAAGAGAAATCTTTCTTTGGATATTGATGATGTTGTTAACTGGTGCAGAGAAAAAATACAAAGTCCTAATGTGGTTATAATCAGAACAGGGAAAAATTGGTACGTAAGTATAGACGATTGCAAAATAACGATAAATGCGTATAGCCATACGATTATTACAGCTCATAAAATTAAGAAGAAATAAACTTCAGTTTGCCGGTTTATTTTACGAATATCGTGCTCTAATGTCCGTTTGCTTGATGCCAAAAAACCTTTATTTTTGCGGGTTTTCGGGTCTATCGTTATAAACACTCGTACCCAATCGTTTCTGTAGGACTTGAGTAATCATTCTATAGAAATGATTTTTTTGTTATAGAACTACTTACTCATAAATATATTGGATAGTTCTTCCAGATCAATACTGAGCATGATACAATTAAGTCAAAATTTGATTACGGTTTGAGAGGCAAATGAATGTCTAACACAAAAGAATACTTAAAAAGTCTGGAACTATCTAATATTTTGAGGGAACCTCTTATAAAGACTATAATTCATTCACTGCAGCTTTTGCCTGGGAGCAAGGGGCTGGATGCAGGTTGCGGGACTGGTCGCTATACTTTGATGTTAGCAGAAGCAGCAGGGATTCACAGCCATGTCACCGGGCTCGATATCGAAGAAGAATTTTTAAGAAAAGGACGTTTTTTGGCATTAAAGTCAGATCTGACGGAAAGAGTTTCTTTCATAAGGGGTAATATAAGTAAACTTCCATTTGAGGAAAATATATTTGACTGGGCTTTTAGCATGGATCTTGTTGGCAATCTGAAAACAGATCCTGTATTACTGTTAAAAGAGATTGCCAGGACTGTGAAGCCAGGGGGCATGATATATATCCTTAACTGGTCTTGCCAAATGCTGCTTCCTGGATACCCAGTTCTAGAGGCCCGGTTGAATGCAACTTCTTCAGGGATAGCTCCCTTTGAGACGGAAATGAAACCGGAATTAAATAATATGTGTGCACTGGAATGGTTTGGACAAGCAGGCCTGAGTGAAGCAAAGGTACAGACTTTTGTCAGTGATATTAACGCTCCTTTAAATAAGGAAATGCGAAAAGCCTTGGCAAATTTTTTTGAAATGCGTTGGGGACAGGATAATCTGGAATTGTCAAAGGAAGATAGAATTAAATATCTGTGTCTATGCAGGGATGACTCGCCGGATTTTATACTGAATAAACCCTGGTACTATGGATTTTTTACATATTCATTATTTTATGGCCGAGTGCTATAAATAAAATATCTATACCGCGGCAGGCCGAGGCAAAGAAAAAATGTATATATGATCGATATCTCCTTAGTTAAAAGCATCCGATTCCATCTTTGTTGATTACTTTTTATATATAATATTCGTTTGTCTGCTGCTCAAAAATCTTTATTTTATGCACGTTTCTGCGTTTGCCCTTATGAATACTCGCACCAATGGATGTTCATAAGGACAAAAACAGGCTGACGATATACCGGCCTGTCTTTATCTTTATCTCGTAATTTGCTACAATTTGATTGTAAAAGCACATAGATAAACAGGAATTTGAAAGGAGATAATTATGTTTGGAACCGGCTGGCTGAATTTAGGAAGCCTTGCACTAGGATTGATTGCATGGACCTTTCCCATTATTAATTTGATGCGGCGCGATAAGTCTCGGCATGGAAACTGGATCATCTTTTGTGTAATAAGCCTCAGCGCTTGTGCTCTCTCGCTGTGTATGCAGATTTTTTACAGCGATCATCTTGTAAAGATAGAAGATTGGTCAGCACTGATGGATACGTCCCATGTGGTAGCATTGATCTCCATATTACTGCTTGGGGTTACAATTATACTTAATACAGTTACATTGATTGTATATAAGAAAACGCTAAAAGACTGATAAATTCCAATCGGTTTGTATAGTAATGCAGCGGTGTAATATTCGTTTGCCTGCTGCCAAAAACTTTTCCTTATCACTGCCCTTAATTTTTGGTATTATCCTCTGTTTCCTGTATCTATCCTCTAAGCACAATTGTATTAATTATTTTGATATTGTGTCTTTAGCATAGATGCAAATATTCCTTGTTTTTCTTTTAGTTTCCAAGGTGTACCTGTCTCCGCGATAACGCCGTCTTTAATAACAACAATTTTATCAGCTCCTGAAACTGTTCTCATACGATGAGCAATAATCAAAACAGTCTTGTTTTTAATAAGCTCACTAAGGGCTTTTTGAATTTTACTCTCATTTTCCGCATCAAGAGATGCCGTAGCCTCATCCAGCAGGATAATCGGCGCGTCTTTCAGTATAGCTCTCGCAATGGATATACGCTGTCTTTCGCCTCCTGATAATCTTTCGCCGTTTTCTCCAATCAATGTATCGTATCCTTGCGGAAGTTTTCTTGCGAACTCATCGCATTGGGCCAAATGCGCTGCCTTCATTACTTCTTCATCCGGTGCATCTTTCTTACCAAGTCGGATATTATCTATAACACTTGAATTAAAGAGTGTCACATCTTGAAAAACGATTGAAAAATTATTTAGAAGGGTTTCCGGATCAATCCGGGAGATATCTTCTCCACCCAAGGTGATGAGCCCCTTGTCTATATCCCAAAAGCGCGCAGACAGCTTGGCAACTGTACTCTTTCCACCGCCAGAAGGCCCTACAAGAGCAGTCACTTCGCCTTGCTTTGCCGTAAAACTAACATTCTTTAACGTTTGCACACCATCTTGATATGAGAAATCGACGTTTTTGAATTCTATATCGTAATTTTTAGGTTTAAATTCAGTTTTTCCATCCTGTCTGGGCATTTGATCCATCTCTTTCATACGGTTAATACGAACATTAAGAAACAGAAGCAATGCTAAATTATTCATCGCATCCATGATCGGATTATAAATATGCGCCGTTACGACAAGAAACACAAGGTATACAAATATACTTACTGACCCGGTTGCCAAAAGATACGCACCGGCCAGTATCACACTGGGCAGCCCCAACTTTAATATTACATAGGAAACATTGATAAGCGCACCGAGCAACAGTTCTCCTCTAATCAAAAACTTTTCATAATTGTCCAGCTTTGTATTTAAACTGCTCGAGAAATCCTCTTCCCTGCTGTAAGATTTTATTTCATGAACTGAGTCAAGCTCTTCTTGGATATTATCTGAAATATCTCTTTTTACATGATAAAGCTTTGTATGCATTTTATTTTGAAACTTTCTCGACAGATAAAAAACCAAAAGTGCGACCGGAATAACCCAGAATACAGCAAGGGATAATTGCCAGTTATAAATAAACATTATTGTGCCCATGATAAAAATGGTTACTGCCGCCGCAAAAATCTGAGGCACCGAATGGGAAAATTGCTGCTCGATTTGCGTGGCATCTTCCATGATTGTCGCGCTTAAGTCGGCAATATCCTTTTTGCCGAAAAAAGCCAGCGGCAACTTCCTTAATGTTTCAGCCAGACCGATCCGTCTTCTGGCACTTTCTTCATAAATTCTGGTATAAGTTGAATCGTACTGAAAATAGGCGATCACAAACATGACCAGTAGAGCGGCCACAGCCATGATCACATAATAAAAAATGCTGCTTTCCGGATTATTTGAAGTATTTAATAATGTATTTAAGTGCTCATCTAAGAATTTAAAGCCAAAAATAACCGGAATCATGAAGCTGATATCCATAATGACCGTCCAAATAATGGAATGAATCAGATCTTTCGCGCCTTTTTCGGACATAGCATATTTATTTTGAAAATACTTAATCATTTTTTCCTCCTTTAAGCATCTTTTGCACCGATTTTCCACGTAACAGATTGCTGATATTCATCCCACATCGTTTTATAGAGTCCGCCTTTGCTCAGCAATTCCTCGTGCGTTCCTTCTTCCGCAATTTTTCCGCTTTCTATAACAAGGATTCTGTCGACGTTTTGTACACTTGTAAGCCGATGTGCAATCATGAGAGTTGTTTTTCCACGGCTAAGTTCTTTCAAAGCTTTTTTGATTAAGTGCTCATTTTCAGGATCTGCGAAAGCAGTAGCTTCATCCAAGAGTACGATTGGAGCATCTTTTACAATTGCTCTGGCAAGTGCAATCCTCTGCTGCTCTCCACCTGAAAGATAAGTTCCTTTTGAGCCTATTACCGTGTCAAGTCCGTTAGGAAGGTTTTCTATAATCTCTCTGGACTGTGAAAAATCAATTGCTTTATTCAGCTCTTCTTCTCCGATATTTTCTTTTCCAAAAATTATATTTTCTCTTAATGAGCATTTAAACAGCTTCGTGCTTTGAAAAACAAATGAAATATTATCCATTCGTTCTTTTTGAGTAATATCTTTAACGTTTACTCCTCCGATCAATATTTCACCTTCATCTACATCCCAAAAGCGTGCAGCCAGTCGTGCAATTGTTGTTTTTCCTCCCCCTGAAGCCCCAACAAGCGCAATTGTTTCCCCTTCATTTAACTTAAAGCTCATTTTATCAATAACGCGTTTGCCGCTTCCCTCATATGAAAAAACGACATCTTTGAATTCCAGACTATGATTTTTAATGTTTTTTGTATTTTTGCCGTGGCTCATCATAGGATAATCAAGAAGGTTATCTATCCTGTCAATCGCTTGCTCGGCAATCATTGCATTTTGCTGGAAATACATGGATTTCATTAAAAGTATAGTAAAGATTGGAGATATAAGAATATAAAAAATAAAGTCCGCAAGCACAATGACAAGATTTTCACCTCTTCCAATCAAAAGGATAGCCATTGGGATTAAAAAGAATGTGGCCGATTGCATAATAATGGTATAAAACGACATCGGTTTTCGCCAAAGAAGCGTATATGCATGCACCATTTCTTTATATTTGATAATGCTGTTATAGAATTGTTTAAAAGAAAATATCGTTTGCCCAAAAGTTTTAACCACCGGGATACCTCGCACATATTCTACAGATTCAGAGCTCATCTCCTCCAATGAATCAAAATAATTTTTCTGAAACTGTCTGCCTTTGGTACTTGTCATAAACTTCATCGTAATAAATCCCAGAATAATCGGAACAAGGGAAGCAAGACCCATTCGCCAATCAACAGTAAAAATCAGTACAATTAAAATAACGGGAGAGACAATGCTGCCTGCCATATCCGGGAGTTGGTGTGCTAAAAATGTATGTGTTGTTCCCGCTCCGTCATTTACAATTTTTCGTATTTTCCCGCTTGGATACTGATCAAAAAAACCAAGGGGCATGGATAGTATTTTCATCATACCAACTTTTTGCATTCCGACCTCTACACGAAAAGCCGCAAGATGCGAACTCATAAGTGCACAAAAATATGCTACTATTCCCCCTATCGCACTCGCAAAGGCAAGCCATGCATAAAAATTGACTTTTGAAAAATCAATCGCTTGCGGAGCTGATAATATATCACGTGTTATGTACCATACAAGCACAAAAGGCAAGATATTGAGAACCGCGGAAATTCCTGATAATACTAATGATATGGGCAGAAGCCCTTTCTTTTTGCCCATATAGGGAGTGAACCTTTTTAAAATATTAATTTTTTTTTTCTTTTGGCACACTGTTCATCCTCCTAAAACTTAAATTGAGCCTAATTGGCTATGTTTATTATTTTTTAAAAATAGCTTTTCGGCTTTATATTTTAAAAGAAGATATTCTCTTCTATAATTGTTAGGTTAAAAATTATTCTTTTGACAATTAGTTACAAATAACTAACCATTAAATAAAAAAATATAAAGATTGAACTGCTATCTTTCTAATTATGTTTTCATAAAAAAAGTCTTCAATGTCGTATTCCTTTATTTTTTTATTCACCCACTTAAGCTAATAATGAAAATAAGTTAGTTTTATCTAACTGTAGTTTAGTATCTCTGTCTGTATTTGTCAATAGTTTTTTACAAATCAGAAATTTTAGAATTAAAAAACAGCCTCATATCTGATGCCAATCTTATTCAATGTTGCATTCATTGAGATACTCATTTTTGAATTTCTGCTCATTTCATTCTATTGGCATCAAATAATTCTTTATTTTTCGCATAATAAAGACCGGGTCAATAAGCCCGGTCTTTAAATCTTACATGAATCTTTAAAGCTTTTATTGAGTTAATGAAGTATGGTAATATCTCACACCTCATCGTGAGGCACTTCGATCGTCAGATCACTTAGCGGATATGACGAGCATGCATGTATGATTCTGAACTTCTTATCCGCGCTTCGTCTGTCATCAGATGAAGACGGCACATATACATCTCCCGAAATCAGCCGTGTTCGGCAAAAACCACATTGTCCGCTGCGGCACTTGGATGGTGGCGCAAAACCGGCGCGTTCCATCGCCACCAGCACTGATTCTCTTGAGAAAGCAGGTATCTTCTTCTTTTCTCCCCTGTATATAGTCTCTATTGTAAAACTGTCGGGCACGTTTTGCGGATAGCCTTCCATTGCGGCAACATTCTTTGCTTCTCCAAAAACTTCATAACGCATCTGTTTGATCGGCAGGGAGAATTGATCAAGTTCCTTATTGATAAATGTATACATGGCCTGCGGACCGCAAATGAAGAAACTGCATAGTTCGGGCTGCACATATTTTTTAATCAGCTCTGCCGTTATAAATCCCTTCTCCATATTCTCTTCCGGCTCTTCTTTCGCCATGATATAGACCACTTTAAACTTACCCCTGCTGTTTTTTTCGAGCTTGTCGATCTGCTTGCGGCAGACAATGTCTCCTGCGCAGTTGCAGCCGTAAAACAACGTGAAATCCACGGGCCATCCTTTATCTTCAAAGTCACTCATCATGCTTAAAAACGGCGTAATCCCACTGCCGCCGGCGATGCCTACAATGTGCGGCATATCCCGCAGTCTCGTGTAATAAAACTGACCTTCCGGACCTGATGTCTCTACCTTGATCCCGGCCTTCCAATTTTCCCACAGATAATCGGTAGCAAACGCAGCGCGCTTGATTGTCAGCCTGTAATATCCTTTCTGTGATTCCTCGGGTGAAGAAGCGATGGAATATGGACGGGTTATATGTTCATCTCCCACGTTTAATTTCACAGACAAATACTGCCCCGCGCGAAATATGGCGAGCTCGCTTGTTTGCCGGGCAGGATCCGCTTTGAGTTTGAAACTTCTCACGTCAGGCGTTTCATCTACGACTTCCTCTATTGTCATATATTGTCTTATGGGATGCAGACGCCTCGCTAGTTCATTGACAACCGGTTTCGCCTCGGGACATGCGGCAGAAGCATTTTCAAACATTTTCTTTCGTTTGGGTATCAAGTTTTTAAACGCCAGCAGATCCATAAATGCCAATGGCTTAATTTTAATTTTTAATTTATCAGACATCTTTATTCTCCTCCTTCCATTTTGCGGCAGTTAGTCGTCCCGCCAATTCTCCTGTCATATAAGAGCTTGAAAATCCCTGCGACCGACGAGAAAAGCCGCCAACGAAACGAAGCCCCTTGATAAGATTTTCATCATCGTCCTGAATAGTCATGGTTTTGGGAATCAATGAATCCCAGTCTACGCATTCATAGCCGTAAATACTGCCGTTATACTTACGATTGATATTGGCAAATGTGGCTGGTGTAGCTATTTCTATTTCTTCTATATGCGGAATCAGATCGATCCCTGTAGCAAGCCTGAATTCTCCCAGAATTTCTTCCGCGATTCTTTCCTTTTCTTCATGATAAGTCTGCGGCGTGATATCTGCCCAGCGGTCACCCTGATTGAGCACCGTAAACGAAATAATGCAAGTGCCGGGCGGTGAGCAACTCGGCACGGCAAGATTTAAACATGCCGTGGCCTGTGCTTTCGTACGTCCGCGCGTATCGAACGATTTATAAATATCGAATGTGTTCATACTGTCATAAATTAAGTATTCATATTCCGTAATGCCAAGCTCCTGCGCACTTTTATTGAGTCCCAGATAAACCACCATTGCGCTCGCACCCATTATGCGTGCGTTGGCAAGCTGATAACAGCGAGGCGGTATTTCGGCTGCCGGATACAAAAGATTTGAATAAACCATATGCTCGGACATGTTGACCACCACCTGCGATGTCTTTATGTATTCACCGCGCTTGGTCTTGATGCCCACCACACTCCCGCTTTCAATCAAGATATGTTCAACTTCACTGTTTAACTCCACTGTGCCGCCAAGCTGCCGTATCTTCTGCTCAAGCGCCATAGATATTTCGTGTGAACGCATTTTCGGCACATACGCACTCTTTTCAAGCAGAACGTAGATCATAACACCGAATATCGTAAAATTAATGCGCTGCATGTCTACGGCAAGATATGTCCAATAAGCATTTAGTATGCGCTGCGCTTTTTTTGGCATATTGAGCGCATCCAACACCTGCTGCTGTGAGGCCGCGCAAGTACGTACAAAGTTCCCGTATTCATTGAGAAGAATACTTTTATCCACATTGCCCTTGTTTTTTCCCAAATATGCCAGCGCCTCGTAGACTTCCTTGCTGAGCAGCATGTATTTTGTAACGCTTTCACGCGAACCCGGTACAATTTCTTCCATCTTATCAATATAGGCCTCAACACCCATCGGCATCACAATATCCAAATTTCCTTCGGGATCGTGTGTCGTAATAAGCCGATATGCCTCGGGCACTTCCACAAATTCTACGTCCAGCTCCAGCTCATCGAAAAATTTCCCAAGATTACCGCGGTTATTTGCCGGACCATAATCGGCAAGCACATGCAGCGCCGTTTCAAACTCAAACCGACCGCGCACAAAGCTTGATGCAAAGCCTCCGGGTGAGCTGTGTTTTTCTAAAACAAGTGGTTTTAAGCCGTTTTTTGCAAGAACCACACCCGCTGTCAAGCCACCGTTGCCCGCACCGATGACAACGGCATCAACCTCGCGGTTAAATTGATAATCGCTCATAACTTCCTCCTTTTATATTTTATTTATCTCATGGAATTTATTTTGATTTTATCAACCTTTTTTACGCTCCTCTTTCCATCTCGCTGCGGCCAGTCGCCCCGCCAATTCTCCGGACATATAGGAAGCCGAAAATCCATGCGATCTGCGTCCGAATCCTCCTACAAAACAAAGTCCTTTAACCGGATTTTCATCTTCATCCTGCATTGTCATTGTCTTTGGGATCAAAGAATCCAAAACCTCACACTCATAGCCGTATATGCTTCCGTTGTATTTGCGGTTAATATTTGCAAATGTTACGGGAGTGGCAATTTCTATTTCTTCAATATACGGTATAAGATCTATCCCGGTGCCGTTTTTGAATTCATTCAACAGCTCTTCTGCTATTTTTTCTTTCTCCGCAAAATACTCTTCCGGCTTCACATCTGCCCAACCGCTGCCTTGATGGAGTGTTGTGATAGACATGATGCAAGTACCCGGCGGTGAACAATCAGGTATGACATAATTTAAAAATACGGTAGCCTGTACTTTAGTGCGCCCGCGCGTACCGAACGATCTATAACTATCGGCAGTATCCATACTGTCGTATATGAAATATTCATAATCATGAACACCCAATTCTTCTATGCTTTTGTTCAGCCCCACATAGACGACCATTGCGCTCGGACTCATTATGCGCGCGTTGGCAAGCTGATAACAGCGAGGCGGTATTTCGGCTGCGGGATACAAGAGATTTGAATAAACCATATGCTCGGACATATTGGCTACTACCTGCGAAGTCTTTATGTATTCACCTCTCCCCGTTTTAACGCCGACTACATTTCCAGCTTCGATTAAGATATGCTCAACCTCACTGTTGAGCTCTACTATGCCACCAAGCTCCCTTATCTTCTGCTCAAGCGCCATGGATATCTCGTGCGAACGCAGCCTTGGTATATAGGCACCTTTTGCAAGATAAACATACATCATAATGCCGTATATCGTAAAATTAAGACGTTGTTCATCTACTCCGAGATAACACCAGTAAGCGTTTAATATGCGCTGCGCTTTTTCGGGCATTTTAAGTGCTTTCAGCACTTGCTGCTGCGTACAAGAGCAGGTGCGCACAAAATTTCCGTATTCGCTGAGCAGCACATCTTTATCCACATTGCCTTTGTTTTCAGCCAGATATGCCAGCGCCTCGTAGACTTCCTCGCAGATTAAAAGATACTTTGTCACACTTTCACGTGAGCCCGGTACATATTGTTCCATTTTGTTGATGTAAGCATCAAATCCCAGCGGCATTATAACATCCAAATTTCCCTGCGGATCGCGCACGGTAATGAGCCGGTATGCATCGGGTACTTCAACAAATTCTACATCCAGCCCCAGCTCATCAAAAAATTTCCCGAGATTACCACGATTATTTGCCGGACCATAATCCGCAAGCTCATGCAAAGCCGTCTCAAACTCAAACCGGCCGCGCACAAAGCTTGATGCAAAGCCTCCGGGCGAGTTGTGTTTTTCAAGGATCAGCGGCTTTAGGCCGTTTTTTGCAAGGGTTGCACCTGCCGCCAGGCCTCCGTTGCCCGCACCTATCACAATCACGTCAGCCTCACGGCTAAATTGATAATCGCTCATATCTTCCTCCTTTTAATTTTTTTATTGTTCACATGTGTTGTTTTTCATAAATCCGAATGATGATATAATTATCCCCAACCTTTTAGATGTCCCATAATTCTATAAATTGCTTTCTGCGTTTTACGTGTTTTTAACAGAGTTTGGCGGTGGAATCGTAACAGAGCAATCGCTGAGCGGATAAGTAGAGCACGGATGGATATAGCCCAGCTGTTTATCCACAACACGCCGTCCGTCATTATCCGGTATTATAAATACATCACCGTTGTTAAGTTTTGATCGGCAGATGCCGCATTCGCCGCTACGACAACAGGAATCAAGCAGCAGTCCCGCGCGCTCAATGCTGGCTAATATACTTTCGGTGGTACCGGCAGGAATATCATAGCTGAGATTACCGATATGCACTGTGAGCTGCACTGCTTTCGCTTTTGCTTCTTTAGGCCAATCCTTTCTTTTCGTTACGTCATCAGGCGCGCCGCCTACCTCGAATCGAAGTTGCTTTCGTCTCAGGTTTCCTACTTTTGAGAACTCGTCTCTCAGAAATTCATACATTATGGCAGGCCCGCATATAAAGAAGGTTTTATTTTGCGGATTTTGTATATTTTCATTAATAAACTTTGCGTCAAGATAACCCTGACACTCTCCCTGAGGCGCAGTCTCATAGGTATTGACACGGCGAAAACGACCGGACTCTTTCTCTATGAGCGCATCAAGCTCTTTTTCAAACAGTACGTCGGTACCGTCTTTGCAGCCATATAACAACGTGAGAGTGAGCTCTTTCTCTTTTACGGCAAGCTGTTTCATCATACTTCTAAACGGCGTGATCCCCGCACCGCCCGCAAGAGCAACGATGTCTTTATGATCACGCAGCGGACAGTAATAAAAATCCCCGTGCGGTCCTGTGGCATATACTTTCGTGCCTGCTTTCCAGTTATCAAACAGATAACCGCTTACACAACCTCCCGGTTTTTTCCTGACGGTGATTTCGTAGTATCCGTTTTCACCTTCAGCCTCATACGGTGCAGATGAAATCGTATATGCACGGCTGGTTTGCGTCTGCCCGATAGATAGCTTTACGGAAATGTACTGCCCTGCCTGAAACACCGGTAGAGATATACCATCCCCGGCACAAACAAGCCGATATGTACGCACACTATCGTTTTCCTCTGCTACTCTATGTACCATAAGCGATAAAAAATCCGGATGCATCTGCTTTGCCACCTCACCGATCGGATCAGGGCAATACGTAGCCTCTGCCTGCTCTATTCGCTCTTTACGTGTATTCGCCATGCGCATCAAGGCGAATAATCCCGGAATGAGTTTTACCTTTGACATATCAGCACACCCCCTTTTTGTATTCTTCGATTTGTTCGATTGTAGCCAGCTTGCCGGATAAAATAGAGCTCGGAAATCCCGCAATCAACAAACCGGCATTTCCTACAAAAGAAAGCCCGTGTATGAGCCGCTCTTTTTCCTGCGTCATGGCTTTGATGACCACCGAGTCGAATACGCGGTGATCGTATGCGTATACATTGCCCATGAAGGAGCCGATATAACGTGCAAAGGTATGCGGTGCGCAAATCTCGATTTCCTCGATATGATCCCGAATGGGAATATTTAAAACTTCGGCCGCCTGATCGATCAATGCACCTGCCAGCTCACACTTGGTCTTATAATATTCCTGTTGTGTAACAGCCGCCCATGTTAAAGATTTCGTCAGTGTTTCCAAATGCAGTATAGATGTTCCCTCGGGCGAGGCATCCTGTATCAGCGGGTTTGGGCACATGCCGGCAAAGTATTGGCTCGCTTTCAGATATCCCATCTGCTGATAAGCGCGGTTGATATCGCCGTCTTTTGCGAAGTAATACATATAATGATCAAGCCCCAACTGTTCATAACTTTGATCAAGCCCCATATACAAGCTCAAGAAACTCGTGCCCGGCATACGCATATTTAATTGCTTCAATGCCTTTAAAGGCAGATCCTCTTTATCGATGAGGCAACAGAATACATTATGCGGAAGAGCGTTGGAATAGATGTGCTGCGTTTTAATGACTTCTCCCCGGTTGGTAACCACACCCTTAACCGCACCATTTTCTACAAGAATTCTGTCCACACGGGTGTTGTAAGCGATCTGCCCGCCAAGCTGCGTGAGCTTTTCTGCCATTTTCGCGGAAATCTCAAACGTAGTTTTATGGGGCGCATAGACAGGCGTGGAAGCCATGCATGAAAGCACCGTTCCGTAAACGGGAAAAGACATCGCATCCATGGGCAGGCCCGTAAAAGTCCAGTAGATATCAAGCAGATCGAGTGCTTCCTTTGGAATTTTGAATTTATCCGTCACTTCTTTGACCGTCAAACCCGAGGCCGCCACGATGCCCTTATGCTTTCTGATCAATTCTATCGGTTTGATATGTGCATCGTTATCGTTGATGTAATTGATGGCTCTGAGCATCTCATCGCAAAAATTAAGATACTCCCGAACAGGCTCGGCACTTCCCGGTACGTGCTTGTTGATAAAAGCGATAAGTTCCTCTTTTTTGAGCGGCAGCACTGTCTTTAAGTTTTTATCAAGCATACAGAAAAAGCGGCCTTCTTTCATTTCTGGAAACTCAAGATCAAGCTCCAGCTCATCATGAAAGAATTTATATATAGGCCCCATTCCCCCAATGTTGCCGTATTCCGTGATGCACTGCACAGAGATTTCAAACTCAAAACGGCCGCGTACAAAACTCGTGGTCACACCGCCCGGCAGATTGTGCTTTTCCAGCACGAGCGGCTTTAAGCCACATCTGGCAAGATTGCATCCGGCAGCAAGCCCGCCCATGCCACTGCCGATGACGATTGCGTCATAGCGTTCATGAAATAATCCCCTATCCATTCATACCTCCTTATAATAAAAACCCCCCGCGGGCATACAAGCCTGCCGAGGGTTTGATTATGGTTTAAATATTTCTCTGAGTCCGCCTATTCCTTCACAAAAGATTGCACTTATTGCTTTCTCTGCCACATCACAATCCCTGTGTGCGAGAGCATCGAGCAATTCTTCATGCTGCCTGCAGGAAATACTGCGTTTTTTGTTTGTAGTAAAATATGCTTTCAAATACCAGTGGATTGCATCTTCAAAAGAGCGAAGAATCATGGCATAGACGATATTGCCCGAAGCCGTGGTGAGCGTGTGATGGAATCTGTAATTCGCTTTTGCAAAAGACTCCGCCGTGCCGCATGTTTTCATATCGTTTAGATACACGCGCAATGCATCAAGCTCCTCATTTGTTATTCGCTCCACTGCCAGACGAGTACATTCACTCTCCAGCAGCCGCCTTGTATCAAGCATATCACTAAATAAAGTAAAATCAACGTTCTCAGTACTATGCTTTATAAGAGAAAGCAGCATCTGCGGCGTGCTTTTTTGTTTATAATCGTTTATGTATGCACCACGCCGCGGCACGATCTTTACAAAACCTTTGGCTTCAAGGTCACGAATAGCAAAATTCAGTACCGCGCGGCTGATTCCCATGGCTGCCGCCAATTCCCGTTCGGAAGGAAGACGGTCGCCGGGCTTCAGCTCACCGGAAAATATTTTTCGTTCTATTTCATAGGATGCCTGCGCACGCAGACTTTTGATTTCAATTTTTGTAAAACTATTCTCCATAAAATGCTCCTATTTTGTGGTACAGCCACCAACCTTATTATAATATATGCTGATTCGTAATGCAATTATTTTATAAAATATAAAACCCCGATCAATTTATAGATAGATCATTTAGTGATGTCTCCATATTAAAAAGCGTATTCAAATATTGACAAATAAGAATAAACAGATATTATGATAGTAGTTAGTTATTTCTAACTTTTGGAGCCTTCATGCTTCCTCATAAGAAGACTATACTGACAAATCGATAATGATTTTAGAAAGGAGCTTAAATGTTTGAATTAAATTCAGTGTCCGAAACCTTGTATATACCTTTGCTCGGACGCATTTACGCGTCCAGATACCATCCGGATATCCTATACGACAAAGCGGCCTTGTCCCTATCGGAGATGCTGCCTGAAAACATTAAAGAAATGCCGGGTCAAAGCGAATATACATCGCTTGCCAGTGCGGTCAGATCAAAAAATACAGATTATTACATTCAGGCGTTTTTAGCCGAAAACCCCGATGGCATTATCATAAACGTAGGCTGCGGTCTTGAAACAACCTACGCCCGTAACGACAACAAAAGTGCGCTTTGGTTTGAGCTTGACCTGCCCGAAGTACTTCATTTGCGACAAAAGTATCTTCCCGAAAGCGGGCATGACAGATATCTGCCGTATTCCATGTTTGATTATAAATGGATAGATATCGTAAAAGATGCCGCGCAAAAGCCTGTTATGGTGATTGCTTCAGGATTGTTTTACTATTTCAACGAAACACAAGTGATCGATTTTATAAAGCGCCTTGCTACCTTTGAAGATATACAGCTCGTTTTTGATGCGGTTTCTTCAACGGGTATGAAATGTACAAAACACTATATGAAGAAAATGAACAAAGAAGATGCAAAAATGTATTTTCATGTCAATGCTGCCGAAGACCTCGCTTCAATGATATCCCCTATAACGACGGCTATGGAAGAACGAAAATTTTACAGTTTGGTCAGCTTTCATTTTAAAATGCATCTTGCCACAAAATTTAAGATGTTTTTCTCCGATGTATTCGGTATGGTAAAAATGATCCATTTAAAAATAAGATAACCATAGAGTTTTCATCTACATGTTTTTTATGTGCCGTTATTTTATAGAATAAAAATTTTATATCGGTTTATTTAATCATGGTATAATAACAGAATAATTCAGATTATATCTATATCCTGCAAAACATCGGCTTTGATATTATGAACACGAGGCATATACGTAAAAATTTTAATCATAAACGGTGCCAAAGTAAAAGGACGATAATGAAATTAAAGAATGCTACCTTCCAAAAAACTGTCCTCATTTTTGCCCCGGATGTAAATTTTATTTTTTAAAATGCAAATAGCTTTGTATGCATGCAGAATATGTTATGCCCATCTGGGATGTAATGTCGGAATCGAATCTGTTTGTTTTCACCTCACCTATATATGCATTAAGAACCACGGCAAAGATGAAAGCTATGATTTTATGATAGACGGCTATATTCAAATATTCAGAATGTTGGGAAATGACTAACGACATGGAAAACATAACTAATAATAAAAAAATAGCCATATTTGAAACGCTGCCTATACCGCAAGCGGTTGCATCACTTGTCGTACCGGCAATAATCAGTCAATTGATTATAATAATATACAATCTGGCCGATACTTATTTTATTGGTCAAATGAATGATGCCTATCAAGTTGCCGCGGTCAGCTTGTGTCTGCCGCTTTTACTTGTATATACTGCAATCGCCAACCTGTTAGGCGTGGGCGGCTCCAGTGTGATTGCCCGTTTTCTCGGCAAAGGGGAAAAAGATAGCGCCAAAGCCGCATCATCGTTTTGTATCTGGTCGTCAGTAGGCATCGCCGTGCTCTATGCCCTATGTGTCTATTTGTTCAAAGACCACATCCTATACTTTTTTGGCGCAGACGAAACAACATACCGATACTCTAAGGATTATATGTTATGGGCAATTATCGCCGGCGGACTTACAACTACATTGAACCCTTTGCTTGCATATCTTATACGTGCTGAAGGAAGCTCGTTTCATGCGAGTATCGGCATGAGCTTGGGGGCCCTTTTAAATATTGTGCTTGACCCAATTATGATTATACATTTTGGATGGGAAATCAAAGGCGCAGCTATTGCCACTATGATTGGCAATACTGTGGCAACTTGCTATTTCCTTTTATATATCGCCCTCAGACGTTTTGACACAATCATTTCGTTGAAACCGACAAAAAACAGTTTTAAAAAAAATATAATGAAAGAAATCATTCTTGTGGGGCTACCCAGTTGCTGCCTGTCTCTGTTATCGACTCTATCCAACAGTATAACAAACATTCTGGTGTCAAGCTATAATGCGGTAGCTCTTGCAGGAGTTGGAATTGCAAAAAAAATCAACCTGACTGCATTCGCGTTAGCACAGGGACTCGGTCAGGGAATTTTGCCGCTGATTGGATATAATTATGCTAAAGGTAACTTTAAACGCTTGCGGAAAGCAATAAAATTTTCCACCGTAATTGCAGCAATATTGTCATTGTCCTGCATGGTCATTGCATTGCTCTTTTCAAAACAGCTTGTCGGCTATTTTATTGCCGATATCGAAACTGTTGGTTATGGAAGTCGTTTTTTGCGTATTATTTGCCTCGCCATGCCGACCTCAACATTTCTTTTTATTTGTATAACCTATTTTCAGGCCATTGGGCAGAAAAAAAATCCGCTTATTATCTCAATATTGCGCAAAGGAACCACAGATGTGCTGCTTATGTTTTTATTCAACAATATCGTTGGTTTAAATGGTATCTTGTGGGCAACGCCCATAGCTGATATAATAGCGGTCATTGTTTCCTTTGTACTTTTGGTTAAATACATAAAGAAGGTAAACTATCTGTCATTAGGAAAAGGAGATTAAAAAACAATAAATACTTCGTCCTCATTCGGATTGCTACCGTAACGGAAGCTTTAATTGATGAAAATTGCAAGCCGGTAATCAATAAAAATATAGTAAATTGATATTCAGGAGTAATACTTATGATAAACTCAGATAAATGGATGGCGGAACTGACCGATAAATTGAAAGCTCATTTTAAAAACAGGCTTTTGTTTACAGGGTTGCAGGGAAGCTATCAAAGACAGGAAGCACATGAAAGCAGTGACATTGACGCTGTGATTATTCTCGATACCGTATCCATTGATGACCTCATCGCTTACAGGAAAATTCTCTCAACGATACCGCAAAACGATAAGGCATGCGGTTTTATAGGCGGCAGGCAAGAGCTAATAAACTGGCCCAAGCATGAATTGTTTCAGTTTAAACAAGATACGCTTTCATACTACGGCGTGCTCGATACACTGCTTCCTACTATAGAGCGTAAAGATATCATAGACAGCGTAAAGATCAGCGCATCAGGGCTTTATCATACGTGCTGTCACGCAGCCGTTCACACGCCACTGGATATCGATGCCATCAAAGACATGTATAAGAGTGCATTTTTTCTTCTGCGGGCTATCTGCTATTTGCGCAGCGGCATATATATCCGCACAAAAAAAGAATTGCTTGCGCAGCTTACAGATCATGAACGGGAAATCTTGAATATAACTATCAATTGGAACTCTTACAGCAGTACAATTATGACAAATACAGATATTTACTTTGATTTGATACTCCGGTGGTCAAAGGAAATATTAAATGCCGATTTTTAAATGGCTTTATCAGTTTAGCAATATAATGAGCATGAGTCTGCAAGATGAATTTCTGAGTTTCTGCACAAAGTTTTATATCTTCTCTGATGTATATTACATGTTGAAAAATGTTTTATTTATCCTGAATGTTTTAATACTTTATTAAGATTAAAATATTATATTTTATGTTTCATTATTTAATAATATGGTTTATTAATCATGTTATAATTACAAAATAATAAAACTTAGCTACATCCTGCAAAGCCAATACAATTTTGATATTATGAACACGGGGGCATATATGTGAAAATTTTGGTTATAAACGGCACCGAGGTAAAAGGCTGCACTTACCGGATAAAAGAAACTTTTTTGGACGTTTTGCGCGACGGTAACAAAATCAAAGAATTTTACCTTCCAAAAGACTGTCCGCATTTTTGCCGCGGATGTAAAACTTGTTTTTTAAAAGACGAACAGCTCTGTCCGCATGCGGAATATATCATGCCCATTTGGAATGAAATTTTGGATTCCAACCTGCTTGTTTTCACCTCGCCTGTATATGCATTAAGAACCACGGCACAGATGAAAGCACTGCTCGACCACTTGTGCGTTCATTGGATGGTGCACAGGCCCGATGAGAAAATGTTTACAAAAAAATCCGTCATACTAACAAACGCAATAGGAATATTTAACGGCGGAGCCCAAAGGGATATAGCAACCAGTTTGATGTGGCTGGGCGTCTCCGATATCAAAAAACTGGGAATAGGCTTAATGGAGAATGTTTTTTGGGATGAGCTATCCGATAGACGGCAAGGCATCATCATCCGCAAAACAGAAAAGCTGGCTGAGCGATATAAAGATGCATATACAGCGCGTAAAGGAATAAAAGTTAGCTTCTTATTTGCCGTTTTAAAGAAAATGCACCAAGCATTTACCAAGAAAGAAGAAACACTGTCAGCCGATGATCAGTATTGGGTTGATAAAGGTTGGGTCAAGAGATAACTTCCATATTATATTTCCTCTTAACCGTTTTATTGGCACATAAATTATGATACTTTTTTAGCGAATAAAAAATTCATAAACATACTATATCCGCTGCTGTACTCATTAAAGCTGTATGCAAATATCCATACGGAGACTGTGAACCATTTTTGGTTATTGAAAATATGATAATTGATAAATCAAGAAGAAGAAAAGGCATCGGAGCCGCTTTGCTTAAAGAACTAGAGATACGGGCAAAAGCCCGCCAATGCGCGCAGATAATCCTCGTTACGGAATCTGACCGAATCGACGCATGTAACTTTTATGAAAAAAACGGGTTTCAGCCCTACAATAAGGGTTATAAAAAGAATTTGATATAATACATAAATATATATTGAAATCAGGAGGTTTATAATGGGCGAACTATCATTTCTTCCCAATATAGGCAAAGATACCGAACAACAGCTCAACGATGCGGGAATATACACTGTAGAACAACTGATAAAAACGGGCAGCAAGCAGGCATGGCTAAAAATTAAAGAGGCAGACCCGTCTGCTTGCATACACAGGCTATACGGTCTTGAAGGCGCCGTCAGAGGCGTCAAAAAAAGCGAGCTGCCCGAAAATATAAAAAATGACTTAAAACAATTTTATAACTCGATCAAGTAAATGAAAGAGTGTTGCTTTGATATATATTATTGATGATTATCCCCTACCACAAAGTTTATAATATCAAATTGCAGATACAGTAACAAAACTGATATTTTTATATTGCAAGCAGCCTTTTTTTAAGTTATGTTATAATGTGAATACTAAAACATTATTTAGAGGATTTTATGACACTGCAACAATTAAAATATATTGTGAAAATTGTTTCTTGCGGTTCTATTACAAAGGCTGCAAATCAGTTGTATGTCTCACAACCCAGCTTATCATCTGCTATACGGGAACTGGAAACCGAGCTTGACATTGAAATTTTCAATCGTTCCTCACGCGGCATTTCATTATCCGCAGACGGAACAGAGTTCCTCTCTTACGCAAGGCAGGTCGTGGAGCAAGCTGAGCTTTTGGAACAACGTTATCTTAACAAAAAACCTTCAAAGCGTATTGGTTCAATATCAACGCAACACTATGCTTTTTCGGTGAATGCTTTTTCAAACCTTATTGCTGAATTTGATTTGGATGAATACGAATTTACCTTGCGTGAAACCAGAACGTATGAAATTATAGAAGATGTAAAAAATCTGAAAAGTGAAATTGGCATATTATATTTAAATGATTTTAATGAAAAAGTTATTCGAAAGCTTTTAAAAGAAAATAACCTTCTATTTACTCCATTATTCACGGCAAACGCTCATGTGTTTATCAGTGTCGCTCATCCATTATCTGCGAAGAAAAAGATTACTTTAGAAGATTTAAAAGAGTATCCGTGTCTCTCTTACGAACAAGGAGAATATAATTCCTTTTATTTCGCAGAAGAAATTTTGAGCACAATTTCTCATAAAAAAGATATTATCGTCAGTGATCGTGCAACATTATTTAATCTTTTAATCGGACTTAACGGTTATACTCTTTGTTCCGGTATACTTAACAGTGATCTAAATGGCAATGACATTATTGCCGTTCCATTGGACAGTAATGAGAAAATGCTGATTGGCTGGATCATGAATGCGAAAACAAAATTAAGTTTCTTCACTACAAATTATATTGAAGAATTAAAAAAAGTAATCGAATCCTATGGACATAAAATATTAGCATGACCTTTTTTAACAACATCTATGTTTCACACAATAATTAAAGAAGCAATCGCCTCACATATTCTTTGCGCAATATATATATTATTCATGGTATAGAGATGAATCCCGTCTACCCCTTGGGTAATTAAATCCACAATTTGATCAATAGCATAAGCAATTCCGGCATCGCGCATAGCGACCGGATTATGTTCGTATTTTTCTATCAGTTTTCTTAATTTGTCGGGAATACTTACGCCGCAAAGAGAAACTATATGATTGATTTGTTTTTTATTAATCACCGGCATTATGCCGGCCTGTATAGGAACATCAATGCCAACTATTTGTGTTCTCTCTATAAATGTATAAAAAGAACTGTTTTCAAAAAACAATTGTGAGATCAATTGATTTGTTCCTGCGTCTACTTTTTTTTTCAAATTTTGTATATCTTCAATAATATTGACCGATTCCGGATGTCCTTGAGGATAACAAGCGCCGATAATATTAAAATCTTCATTATCTTTTATAAAAGATATTAAATCACTTGCATGCTGAAAATCTTTTGCTGATTTAGAATCAGGCTTTAAATCCCCGCGCAAAGCAAGAATATTTTCAATATTTAACTGCTTCATCTGTTCTAAAATATATAAAACATCAGATTTGGAAAGATTAGCACATGGCAAATGAGCTATGCTTTCGATTTGATAACGGTTTTTTACTGTGGAAGCAATTTCCAACGTACTTTTGCTATTTTCGCTTCCGCCCGCTCCATAAGTAACACTAATAAAATCAGGTTCAAGCACTTCTAAATCAGTAATAACATCATAAATTTTGTCAATATTACCAGCAGAATTCGGCGGGAAAATCTCCAAAGACAACACTTTTTTCTTTTTAAATAAATCTATGGTTCTCATTGTTCTAACTGCTTTCTAATTTCTTTTGCGGCACATACTAAATTTTCAAGACTTTTAATCGTTTCTGCCTTTCCTCTGGTTTTTAATCCACAATCAGGATTAACCCAAAGTTTTTCTTTGGGAATTTTATCAAGTATTTTTAATAATGCCGTTTTAATTTCAAAAACAGTTGGAACTCTTGGAGAATGTATATCATATACGCCCGGTCCGACTTCTGTTTTAAAATGCGCAGCATGCAATGCATTGACAATTTTCAAATCAGAACGTGATGCTTCAAAAGAAATCACGTCTGCATCCATTTTTTCTATTTCTATAATAATATCTGAAAATTCGCTATAACACATATGTGTATGAATCTGTGTTTGGGGCAAAACTCCGCTGTGAACCAAACAAAATGCATCAATCGCCCAATCAAGATACTGATTATGCCAATCTGTTTTTCTAAGCGGTAATTTTTCTCTTAAGGCCGCTTCATCAATTTGAATAACTGATATCCCATTTTTTTCTAAATCAAGCACTTCTTCACGAATAGCCAATGCGATTTGCAAAACAGATTTTTTTAATGAGATATCTTCACGCGGAAAAGACCAGTTCAGTATTGTCACCGGGCCGGTTAACATACCTTTTACAGGTTTGCTTGTAAGACTTTGCGCATATTTTGAATATTCAACAGTGATAGGTTTTGAGCGAGAAACATCCCCCCAAATAATCGGCGGTTTTACACATCGTGTGCCATAAGATTGCACCCATGCTTTTTGTGTGAAAATAAATCCATCCAGAACTTCCCCAAAATACTCAACCATATCATTGCGTTCAAATTCTCCGTGAACCAACACATCCAGTCCTATTTTTTCTTGTAAAGCAATGCATTCGGCAATTTTTTGTTTATTGAAACTAATATACTGTTCTTTCGTAATTTTTTCTTTTTTAAAATTGTTACGGTTTGCCCTCACATCCCTCGTCTGCGGAAACGAGCCAATAGTCGTTGTCGGCAAAACAGGCAACTTGAATCTTTCTTTTTGAATCCGTTCACGCACTGCAAAAGCCGGATGCCTTACAAAATCGTCATCTGTTAACGAGGATATTTTTTTATTGAGAAGCGCATTCTCTTCATAACGTTTTTGCTTGAACTTTTCTTGATTTTTTAAATATTTTTTATGCAACGCAGGATGACTGCTTAACAGTATCTCTTTTAAGTCAACAAGTTCTGAAAGCTTTTCCTCGGCAAAAGCAAGATAAGAACTATATTTTTCCGAAAGTATCGTTTCATTATCCAATGTATATGGCACATGAAGCAATGAACAAGATGTATTTAAAACAATGTTTTTTATTTGCATTTTTAATTCTGAAATAATTTGAGTAGATTTTTCGTAAGAATTTTTCCAAATATTTTTTCCATTTATAATACCGGCAAAAAGCGTTTTTTTGTTATCAAATCCCTTTTCTTTTATTAAATTTAAATTCTCTTCGCCCTCCACAAAATCCAGCCCAATGCCATCAAAACTTAAAGATTGCAGCTCATCATAACAATCTCTGACATCTCCGAAATATGTTTGAAGCAGCACTTTTACTTTATTTTTGCGGGAAAGAATTTTTTTATATAATACTGTAAAAATTTCAATATCCGTCTCCGTCATATCCATCACCAGTGCCGGCTCATCAAACTGCAGCCAGTTCGCTCCCAATTCTTCAAATCTGCATAATATCTTTGCATACGCTGTTGCAATATCATCTAAATAATCTGTGGTTTTCTTTTTACCAGTAATTTTTGCAAGTTTTAAAAATGTATATGCACCGATTAATACAGGTTTTGTTGTAATGCCGGCATTTTGAACTTCTAAAAATTCATCAAACGGTTTTGTTCCAATTAATTTTATCTCTGTGTTGTCTTCAATTTCAGTGACCATATAATGATAATTCGTATTAAACCACTTCTTCATAGTCAGCGCTTTAACATCACCTCTGCTGCTTTGATATCCTCTTGCCATCGCAAAATATGTATCAAGATCATCAAGCCCGATATCTTTATATCTTTGAGGCACTGTATTTAAAAGAATAGCCGTATCCAGCACATTATCGTAGAATGAAAAATCATTTGACGAAATAAAATCAATGCCAATGAAATCTTGTTTTTCCCAATGTTCTTTTCGCAGCATTTTTGCGGTTTGAAGCATCTCTTCTTTTGATAGGTCCCCTGAAAAATATTTCTCGACTGCAAACTTAAGTTCTCTATCTTTACCAATTCGGGGATATCCTATAACTGAAGTCCTCATAAAAACTTTCCTTTCTGTATTTTTGATTTTCCTTTTTTTAAAGTATATTTCAATTTTCAAGTATAATGTAATACTAAATTCTTTTGATTATCCATAATTTAAACCTATGACTAAAATATCTTTGAAATAGAAGATACATTTGAAATAACTGAGATAAAAACGAATATATAAAAAAAGTATCCTTACGGATACTTATCTAAATCACATTGTCTGAAGAAGTTCATACAGCAGTTTCTTTTGTTTTTCCGAAAGCGTACCCCACAAAATCAAAAGCTGCTTTTGTTCATTGGTGAGCACCACCTGCTCCCCTTCATCTGCAAAAAACTGCGCCATCGTGATCCCAAACGTTTTACATATGGCTTCTATAGTGGGAATCGTAGGGGCGTTATTTCTCTTGAATAAATGAGAAATTGTGGATTGCGGTAAATTTGCTTCTTTCGCCAGTTTATATGCCGACCAACCTTTTTCATCCATTAATAATTTTATACGATCTTTAACATCCATATTTACTACCCTCCGTGATACTATTATAGTTTCTTAAAAGATAGTAAAATATTTGCATTAAGTCTTGTAATTATAGTATTATAGTATTATAATAAAACAAACTTTCTTAAAACATATTTTTTGGGAGAAAATGATGACAATCTACGAATCAATGTACAAAGTATTGTTTAACGCGATAACCGACGCCACCTGCAAGATCGAACAGAAAAATTTCGGACTGGCTATCGACACATTAAAAAAAGCGCAGACAGATGCGGAAGAAATCTATATACAGGCCAATAAATAAAAAAAGCCGTACCTGTTTACCTGTCTATCTTATATCATTTGTTTTAACATTCCTTCATCGTGACAATAAAAATATACTGAAGTGTCAAACCGGAAACGGCTTGTCAAGGACTTTTTAATCTATAATACAAAAGGCTAATGAATAGAAATTTAGTATCAACAGTATATAAACATAATGAGAAGTTAGTTAGAGTTGGTTATATTTTTTGCAGTCTTTGAATGTTAAGATAGCAATATTTCTTTTTTATCTCCTTTTCATCCATATCGTTTAGCTTATTAACATGCAAAAATAATCTTTTTCTAGCTCTACTTATAGCTACATAAATTATCCTATGTTCTTCATTATTCTTTAGGTCAGGAGCGCGCAAAAACCCTTTTATATTATCATTATCAGTCACAAAGACATTTTCATATTCAGAACCTTTTGCTTTATGAATTGTAATATGTCTACTATTATCTTCCACAATATTGATGCAGATTGCAACATTTTTATATGCATTGCTACTATAGAATTCTTTTGCTGCACCATTTCTGAAAGCTGGTAATCTCGCAGTTAATACCAAACAGACAGTATCATAAAATTCCATTAACGTGTCATTATAATAGTTATTGTAAACACCAAGCATTTTTATTAAGGCAGCTAAAGATGCTTTTTTCGGACTTTCTTCCCCTCTGAAAATCCATTCAATACTTTTTAAAGCTTCTTTATATTTGCCATTAACCGACAGTTCTATTGCTTGTATAAAAGATAAGATGTAATTTCTACGTTGGCTACTACTATCAGCAGCTTCGAACTGTTCAAGCAATAATTTCCCATTTATTTCGCTACTTTCAATATCTTTTTTCATAGCATTGGAAGTAATATTATCTCTAGAAAGTGATTCTACTAACCCTTCATGGCAAATTCTGCAGGCCCTATCATAGGCAGTATTTCTATCTCCCACATATATAACCACATCATTATCATTAATGTTACAGCATGCATCTTGACATATATCATTGCGAATATCATTTAAGAATTTTACAATTTGATTTATGCTTCGATGATTGTCTTTTATAGTGAACATGTTGTTTTTATCTACTTTGAATAAATCAAACAGGGAAGGTTCTGCTCCTTGAAATGCGTAAATTGATTGTGCTTTATCTCCTATTACCCCAACTACAGTCTCCTTTTTTCTTATTGCAGCTAGAATATATGACTGTACAGGATTCGTGTCCTGATATTCATCAACAAACATGTATGGGAATTTTGCTCGGAGGATATTTAATATAAATGGGTATCTATCAATTAGAACATAAGAAAAAAACAGGATATCATTATGATCAAGTCTCCCTTTTTTCCAGTAAATTTTTTTAAGCCCTATTATTTTATCTGATAGTATTTTTAAATTTCTAGTGTTAATTCCTATCCGCGCATTACTTTTCTTATCAAATCCAACGGCTTTTGTATTATCGCATTTAAATTTAATAATACCATTTTTATATACGCATTTAATAGATAAAATCCAATTTTGCAATGCTTGGTTCAATGCAGGCCGAGATAAAAGCTGCTTTTCAGTATTTGGGTGTTTTAATCCACTCAAGTCTTCGCTTTCAAACCATTTTCTAATATACTTATTGTTTACGTAAAAGTCGTCATGTCCATTTATTTTTTTACAGCATAACTCATACTCAGACGGAATAAATGAGCAATAAGGCTTTACAACATTCTTATATAAAAAGCTGTGGATTGTAGAAACTTCAACTTTCCCAGAGATACCCTTCCCAAGCCTTTTTAATATGGTTTCAACAGCTGTGTTGGTATAAGTAATGCATGCAACTTTTCTAGTGCAAGCCATTCTTTTGGAATTTTGAAGAACGTTTTTAATATGATTGACAAGGAATTCTGTTTTCCCAGCTCCTGGACCAGCTTCTACTTTAAAATCTTCTTCAATACATATTTTGTCTTTTGATGTAATAATCATTTATCCTCACACACCCATTCAATAGCTTTTCTAATATACGCTGGAACAATAAAATCATCAAATTCCTCTGAACCTTTCTTAGATAAATTTTCTTTTAATGCAGCTGACAATTCCAAAGCATTCTGACCTTTTCTAACTGAGTTTAAATATCTTGAAGCAATTATTGCTTTCTTCTTGTGAATATCGTCCCATTTTTCGCCCTTGGATTTTGCTAAAGAGTCAATAATCCTGTTATTTTTGTCACTGCTTCGCAATACATCGAACATTTCATCTAGTGACTTTTCTTCCTTAATCATAATCATTAAATTATTTAGCTCTTCGTTGTTTGGCAACGATGGAGTTATTAATGATTGGCATGTTTCATTTTCAAACGCCAATTGATATTCGAAAGTTTTGCCATAAATTTTATCTTGGGTAAATGAACAAATTGTTGGATGCTTGCCTTCTTCATACTTTTCCATAGAGTTAAACTTATACTCATACTTTTCTGGGTCGGCATTCATTTCAAATGGGTAACACATTTGAAATTTCGCATTTTCTTCACCTTTTTCTCTTCTGACAGAATCTATATCTGTAATGCAGGCAATTTTCCGCTTAATAGTATTTTCTTTGTTACAATCAAATAAGTAAAGAAAATGCTCAAAATATCTTCCACCAATATTGATTACTGAAATGTGATTATCTTCTAACGATTTATCTATATAATCAGCAAAGACTGACATTAATAATTGTTCAGCAATTCCTTCTACAAAAATTACTTTTTCTGCAAATAACATATTTGATTTTGTTGCATCTAGAAATCTCTGAACATATTTCTTGCTTTCTAGTATCTCTTTCTTTACTCCATCCGGCTCAATATCAAAAAATACTTTGCCTGGGTACGCAACCTCAGATTTTTCGTTTTCTTTATACAAACAAATAATATCATCTAACTGAGCTGATGAAGTAATGTGCGTGGAATGTGAGGTTATGAAGACCTGTTTTACTTTTTTGTCACAAATATTTTTCTTCAAGAACTTAATAAATTGAAATTGCATGGTTGGATGCAAATGCGCCTCTGGCTCTTCAATCGCCAATATAGGGAAAACCTTCGCATTACTCCCTAAATACTTTCCGTCTGAGTTAACCTGCATTTTAGCCAATAGCAATGACATGAAAATCAAATTGTTATAACCAAGCCCATTGTATGAGATCGGTATACTCATACCAGTATTCTGTTTCACAATCAATTGCAAAATAAAATATAGTTCGCTTTCTGTGATCTTTCCTTCAAAAGCTGGTTCAGATTTATCAAATAATGCCCCAACATCATCTGCATATGACAATATTTCCTTATTTCCAAATTTGAGGCGTTTCTGAAGCTTGCCTATGAGCAATTGTGATGTACTCTCAAAGTCCTCTTTTTCAACAGCGATTTTCTCTGATTGTTGTTCCTCCGTAAGTTCTTTATCAGATTTAATATCATAATCCATAAAAAACCCAATTACGTTTTTGAGTAATGTATTCTTCCCGGAGAACATATCTCGTTCGACATCACGAATAGCATCCAAAAATTGAAAATCAAATTTATTAAGACTTTCACTATCTATTTGTATCTGATTATCAGAATTTCCAACCCATGTTTTATTAATGTATAATCTTATAAAACTGTCATTAATAATTTTCCATGCCTCTTCTTGAGTAGAAGCTCCTTTCATTTGATTCTTATATTTTTCTTCTTCAACTTCCGGCAAAAAAAATTCGTACTGTACCTTTGCCAAATAGGGTTCTTCTAAAGAAACCAACCAATTACTTACTGTAACTAATTCATCTCCCATTAAATCTTCATTTTCAGATTGTGATAAGAATACTGATATTGAAACTTTAGGAGAATGAAGCCTTAATTCATCTAATGAAATATTATTATAGATATCACTTATCGATAGTTGCTTTTTCATTGAACTATCAAATATTAAAGCTAATGCTCTTAATAGATTCGATTTACCAGTATTATTTTGTCCAATTAATAAGTTTATTCCATCTTGGAAATCTACTGAAATAGAATCAAAATTTCGATAGTTTTCGATACTAATACTTGATATGTACATATTCTGTTACTCCTATTTAAATTTCCCATTATTACTAACTGAGAACCATCCACGTTATAGGCAGTTGCCCGAATAAAAGACAAACCCAGAATTTTGCTGATTTTTTATTTAATATTATAATAATAGCACGACAAATTCACAATGTCACGCTATGCGTTTTTTTATGAAAAAAAACGGATTTCAGCTCAACAATAAAAATTATAAAAAAAATGATAATTTATTTCTGTCTTTAGCGATTAAAATAAATCATTCCGTAGACGGTTTTAATATACATTCATAATCGATATCACCATGAATTTTTTCAAAATCCGCAATATGCTTTTTAATCAATTGTTCTATCTCTTTATTTTTTGTTCTGCCCTCAAATTCAGCAATATAACCTAATTTATATAATAATATCGGGCTGATACGCAGTGTATAGCGTGATAAAATATCTTTCATTGTGATTTTTCCCTTGACGAAGTATTGACATAATTTTATCGTCAAAATATAATAGTTTTTAAAAATGACGCATTTTTGACGCATATTTTATTTAGGAGAAGATAAATGATGAACTATGAAGCAATGTATAAAATCCTGTTTAACGCAGCCACAGACGCTATCAACAACATAAAACAGCAAAATTTCGGCCTTGCCGTGGAGCTGTTAAAAAAAGCTCAGTTGGATGCTGAGGAAATTTACATAAAAGTCAATGAATAGCATTCTATCATTATTACAATTTTGAATCAATATAAAATAAAAGTAATGATAAAAAAGTAAATTGATTTTGTTCTGATATAAATATTTTTTTCGTATATTTTATTAATTCAATATTTATATCTCATGGAGCAAAAAAATGGTTCTACATATCAAGCGCAGGTATATTCTTGGCGCTGCTTTTTTACTTTTAAGTTGTATTGTATTTTTTATTGCCTTCAATTATCAAAATACACCGGTGCAGTCCGGCACCGTTGACAAAGACGCGATTTATCTTCCTATCATCATGTATCACGAAATCAAAACAAGCAAGCTCGGCAAAGATGCTATCTCCCCTTATGAATTTGAAAGCGATTTGAACTATCTGCAAGAAAATAATTACACTGCCATTACCATGACTGAGCTTATTGATTATGTCTATCATGATACGCCTCTGCCCGAAAAACCTATTATCCTTTCTTTTGACGATGGTTATTTGAATAATTATGTCTATGTATTGCCTTTATTAAAGCAATATCATATAAAAATCGTTTTCTCCATTATCGGTAAAAATACGGACGACTTCACGGAGTTTCCCAGCAAAAGTATTGATTACGCCCATGTCACCTGGGATCAATTAGACGAAATGCTTGATTCAGGCTATGTGGAAGTGCAAAACCACACCTATAATCTTCACGGCACAGGCACCCCCAGATTCGGATGCATGCAAATCTCTTATGAATCTTTCGATACCTATCACGATGTGTTGATTAAAGATATCCAAAAACTCCAGGAAGAGATATTATTTCATACGGGCAAGGTCCCCAACACATTTGCCTATCCCTACGGAAAATCGAGTGAAAATACGGATATTATTTTAAAAGAGATCGGATTTTCGGCAACCCTTTCCTGTGACTATGGCATCAATGTGATTACAAAAGACGCCAAAGCACTCTATGGCTTAAAAAGAGCGGGCCGCGCGCATGGAACCACGATAGAAAAAGTATTGCAAAAAGCCTATAAAACCATACCATAATAAGATACTTATTGAGGTATTTGGTGATACAATCCACCTATAAACATTCTCGAAAAACCGAGGTATCATTATGGGCAAATTATCCACACTGCCAAATACCGGCGAAAAATTAGAGCAGCAGCTAAACGGCATAGGCATCCGCACGCCCGAACAGCTTAAATAATAATAAAAACTTTATAAAAGCTGTATTTCTTTTGATATACTGTTATATATATACTTTTCGGAGCAGATCATGATACAACAACGCAAACGCAGAACAATAATAGTCATTTTATTATTTTTGACGCTTGTACTCGTCATTTTTATAACGAGTACGCAATATTCGTCTGCAAATTCAAGCGAAGAAGATACCGTAGTTGTCCCTATTCTGATGTATCACGATATCCGTATGTCTGAACTGGGTAAATATGCCATATCCCCCGAAGAATTCGAAAGTGATCTGAAATATCTGAAAGAAAATAATTATACAGCCATCACAATGACTGACCTTATCGATTATGTATATAATGGCTCGCAGCTGCCAAAAAAGCCTATTATCCTTTCTTTTGATGATGGTTTCTTAGGCACATACACCTATGCATACGAATTATTAAAGCAATATGATATGAAAATTGTGTTGTCTGTCACGGGGATCTATATTGATGAAAAAGAGGCTTTAAGCGCTTACTCTTATCTTTCCTGGGAACAGATAAGCCAGATGGCTCACAGCGGATATGTCGAAGTTCAAAATCATACATATAACCTGCATACATCGGGAAGCGATAGAATCGGCTGTATGCAAGCAGACGGTGAATCCTTTTCAGCCTATGAAAAAGTATTGACCGCAGATATACAAAAACTGCAAACTGAGATCATAACAGCCACAAGCACAGCGCCTGCTGCTTTTACATATCCATGTGGACAATTTAGTGAAAACACGGATATCGTCTTAAAAAAACTGGGTTTTTCGGCATCACTCTCATGCGAGTACGGAGTGAATTATATAACGAAAGATACTTCGGATTTATTCGGCCTGAAAAGAATTCGCCGCTCATATAACGATAATTTAGAACAGCGGCTGCAAAATGCTTATCTTGAAACAAAATAATAATAAATATAAAATTTTCTTATTTTCATATTTTTCTTATCATCATATGTAGTGTTGGTTACAGACCTTATGTGTATGATTGCTGATTTACAAAATAAATTTATTCATGATAAAACGGCTGAGTGATCACTCAGCCGTTTCTTAATTTTTTTTATTCTTAAGTAACACAGTGAATTTTAAACTATTATGCAAATATTCAACTAATCTAAAATTTTCTTTAAATCTTCATCTGGTGTCGATATTGGCGTGAGGTTATAATTTTCTACAAGCACTTTTAAAATATTGGGCGACACAAAGGCAGGCAGGCTTGGTCCGACATAGATATTTTTGATCCCCAGAGCAAGCAGCGTAAGCAAGATACATACAGCTTTTTGCTCATACCATGAAAGCACTAAAGTAAGCGGAAGCTCGTTGACGGAACATTCAAACGCTTCGGCAAGTGCAACGGCAACTTTTATTGCGCTGTATGCATCATTACACTGACCCATATCCATCAGCCTCGGAAGCCCTCCTATCTGCCCTAAATCAAGATCGTTGAATCTAAATTTCCCGCACGCAAGCGTGAGCACAACAGAGTCTTTCGGCGTTTTCTTCACGAATTCCGTATAATAATTTCTTCCGGGAGCCGCACCGTCACAGCCGCCAACCAAGAAGAAATGCTTGATTGCTCCATTTTTGACGGCATCGATCACCGTATCCGCAACCGAGAGCACAGCCCCATGTGTGAACCCGGTCATCATGCTGTCTCCTCCGTTGATCCCTGTCATCTTTTTATCTTCACTGTAGCCGCCAAGTTGCAATGCCATGTCAATGACGGGGGAAAAATCTTTATCCTCACCGATATGCTTTAAACCGGGATAGTCTACGACTGATGTGGTAAAGATTTTTTCGGCGTAGCTTGCTCTTGGCGGCATTAAACAATTCGTGGTATACAGTATCGGCGCAGGAATATTATCGAATTCCTTCTGCTGATTTTGCCATGCTGTTCCAAAATTACCTTTTAGATGTGCATATTTTTTGAGCTCAGGATACGCATGTGCCGGGAGCATTTCCCCATGGGTGTAAATATTGATTCCTTTTTCTTCGCTTTGCTCCAAAAGTAATTTTAAATCCTTTAAATCATGTCCTGTAATTACGATAAACGGACCTTTTTCTATATTTGTCGTCACTTTTGTCGGCACGGGACTGCCATATGCCGATGTGTTGGCCTCATCAAGAAGCGCCATGCATTGTAAATTTACATTGCCTACTTCCAAAACAAGCGCCAAGAGCTCATCGACTGTTTTTTCCTGACCGATCGCCGCCATTGCCGTATAGAAAAAATTATTGATCTGCGGATCGATTTTTCCCAATATGCGTGCATGATGCGCATAAGCGGCCATGCCTCTGAGTCCAAACAAAATCAATGATTTTAAAGAACGGATATCTTCATCCCCTTCCCAGAGCGCTTTCATCTCCATCTCTTTGCCCCCGTTCAGCCTTTCAGTTTCTTCATCGATCTTTTTACTCAACGCGGTAATACTTTCATCGTTGAAATTGACATTTGTAATTGTTGTAAATAATCCTTCAAGCATTAATTCATCTGTCAGAGATGTGTTTTTACCTTTAGCGGCTTTTCCAAGCGCAACAAGTTTTCCGGTAAGCGCATCTTGCAGATTTGCCGTACTCGCTTTTTTCCCGCAAACGCCTCCTATAGTACAGCCTGTTCCTTTGGCGGTCTGTTCACATTGAAAACAAAACATTGACATTTTCTTTTCCTCCACAATTCATAATAATTCTTCTAGCACATATATTTCTGTATTGATTGAAATTATGCTCATATCAAAAAGTCCATTCATTTGTCAAGACAAAGGATGCTTCTTTCTATTGACTTTTCTACTGGCAGTATAGTATAATTCGGCCATAGTGTACGTTGCTTTTGCAACAATTATTAATTTTATTTTTAAATATTTTTGTTTATAAATAATATTTTTATTATTTTATTGCATAAGATAACGTTTACAATTTACATTTATTATAAATTATATTTGCTATGCATTACGTTGTATTTGCAACAAAAGGAAAAAAGATGGAATTAAATTTGGATATTCTTTTAAAAAGCCCCTTATTTTACCATATTGATAAATCCGATCTGCGGGCCATGCTAAAATGTCTCGGAGCAAAGCCTAAAATGTGTAAAAAAGACAGCTATATCATATTTCCCGGGGAAAGTGTTGAGTATATGGGTATTGTTTTAAGCGGTGAAATAGCTGTGATGAAAGAAGACGCACACGGCAACCGGAGCATTCTTGCAAAATTCGGGCCGTCAGAAATGTTTGGCGGCGCTTTGGCCTATCTTCGGAATACAAAATCCGCTGTATCAGCGATTGCTTTAGAAGACAGTGAAGTATTGCTTATCGATAACAAACGAATTATAAGTACTTGCCCTTCTGCCTGTGTGTTTCATACGATGCTTATTAAAAATATGCTTGGAATTCTGGCCGGCGAAGTCATCATGCTCAATAACAAGCTTGATGTGATATCAAAAAGAACAACAAGAGAAAAACTACTCACTTTTTTTCAGGAACAAAAAAACCTCTTTGATTCCAATTCTTTTGCGATTCCCTATAACCGTGAGCAATTGGCTGATTATTTATTCGTAGACAGAAGTGCCATGTCAAGAGAGCTGAGCAAAATGCGTGACGAAGGATTGATCAAATTTAAAAAAAATAAATTTGAATTATTACAGTAATCTCTTAAAGTTTTTTATTAAAAATATTAAATAACATAACTAATTATAATCTTTTATTTTTATTTTGTATTGTTATATATGATTATGTTACAATTTATTTAAATGACCATAAAATTTGGCGAAAATTAGTACAACAAAGGAAATGTTACCATGACTGACGTATATCCGAATCTAATAAGCATGTACGATTTGCTTATCTGTCTTACGAATGCCATAGATTTGATCAGCCCTCAAGTTGCCGATCACCATCAACAGGTTGCATATTTGGCTTTCAAGCTTGGCGAACAATTAGATTTATCAAGCGAGGAGAAAAAAGAATTGCTGCTTGCAGGTCTTCTGCATGATATAGGCGCGCTTTCATTGGATGAACGCCTTGAACTGATTGAAGCAGAACCCCCCACTTCACAAAATCACGCTTTCAGAGGCGCACAGCTGATTGAAGGTTTTAACCCTTTCAGTAATGTATCTGATATTATTCGTTATCACCACCTGCATTGGAATAATGGTGAAGGTGCTACATTCAAAGGCCAAAAGGTTCCTTATGCAAGCCATATACTTCATCTGGCAGATCGCATTGCCGTTTTAATTGATCGTAATCATGATGTCATAGGGCAAATCAAAGATATTCGAGCTATAATATCAGCACAAAAAAATACCACATTCGCTCCCGAATTAGTGGATGCCTTTATAGATATGAGTATCCACGAATACATATGGCTGGATCTTATCTATAAGCCACTGCTCCATATTCTGCCTGATATTACATCGTTTGGTATTGTTGAATTAACATTGGACGAAGTCATAGATCTCACAAAAATATTTGCAAGCATCATCGATTTTCGCAGTCCTTTTACGGCAAATCATTCTGTCGGAGTAGCTAAAACCGTTGAAAAACTGGCTGAACTTGCAGGTTTCTCAGAAGATGAATGTAAAATGATGCTGATCGCAGGATACCTCCATGATCTTGGTAAGCTGGCGGTAAAAAAAGAAGTGCTTGAAAAGCCGGGAAAACTAAACGCAGAAGAATTTAATTCTATCAGAAGTCATACATTTTATACCTTCAGACTTCTTCAAGCTATCAAAGGCATGGAAACAATTAATAAATGGGCCTCTTTTCATCACGAAAAATTAAACGGAAAAGGCTATCCCTTTCATTTAAATAATAAGAGTATTTTTTTAGGTTCAAGAATTATGGCCGTAGCCGATATTTTTACAGCCATCACAGAAGACCGTCCGTATAGAGAAGGAATGTCAAAAGAAAAAACAATAGAAGTACTTTATTCCTTGGTAGAAGATAAATCTATTTGTCCCTATGTCGTCTCTATTCTGATGGATAACTTTGAATTAATTAATACGATCCGCATCGACGCACAATTAAAGGCCGCAGCCAAGTATAATTATTTTATTGAGAAGGAAAGCACAATTTAATCAAAAATATTATCAAATACCTTGACACACTTTGTTTGTTACGTTATGATATATAAAATTTAATATTCTTATCCAGAGAGGCGGAGGGACTGGCCCTACGAAGCCCGGCAACAACTGTTTACAGTAACGTGCTAATTCCAGCAGGAAAAATCCTGAAAGATAAGAAGAGTAAGTAAATATTATTTGCCGCTTCTTATGAAAGCGGTTTTTTTTATAAAAGGAGTGATTTTTTTGCAAGACAAATATAATATTGAAACCTATTGTGTGCAGGGTTCTTATCACCCCGCATCAGGTGAGCCTCATGTGCTTCCGATTGCGCAGAGCACCACTTATCGTTATTATGAATCGGATGATGTCGCAGCCCTGTTTGATTTGGAAAGTGACGGCTATATGTATACACGCCTCGGCAATCCCACTATATCCGCACTGGAAGGCAAGATGGGCTTGCTTGAAGGCGGCGTAGGCGCCGTAGCCACTTCATCAGGCCAGGCGGCAAGTTTTCTTTCTTTATTGAATATATGCAAAGCCGGCGATCACGTTATCTCTTCTTCTACCATATACGGCGGCACCTATAATCTGTTTGCCGTTACGCTGAAAAAAATCGGCATTGATGTCACGTTTGTAGACCCCGATGATGAGGCGGCAATTTGCGATGCCATTCGTCCTAATACGCGTGCGCTCTTCGGTGAGACGATTGGAAACCCCGGACTCAATGTGCTGAACTTTGACGCCTTTAAGAAAATTGCCCTCCAAGCTGATATTCCCTTGATTATTGATAATACACTGGCAACACCCTATTTATGCCGTGCTTTTGATTATGGAGCCGATATTATTGTGCATTCCACATCCAAATACACCGACGGGCACGCCGTGAGCCTTGGCGGTATTGTGATAGACAGCGGAAAATTTAACTGGGAAAACGGAAAATATCCCGAACTGACCGAACCTGATTCCAGCTATCACGGCATGCAGTATACAAAAGAATTCAAAGAAGCTGCCTATATCACGAAAGTGCGCGTGCAGCTGTTGCGTGATTATGGTGTCACCATGAGCCCGTTTAACGCATTTTTGGCACATCTGGGACTCGAAACACTCCACGTGCGTATGGAACGCCACAGCGAGAATGCTTTGAAACTGGCAGAGTTTTTGGAGTCACATCCAAAAGTGGACTGGGTTACCTATCCCAAACTGAAAAGCCACAAAAATTATGATCTCGCAGAAAAATATCTGCCTAAAGGGGCAGGCGGTATTCTCACCTTCGGCCCCAAAGGCGGCGCTGCGGCAGGAAAAGAATTTACAAAGCATTTGAAATTGACCTCTCTTGTTGTGCACTTGGGCGATGTGCGTACCAGCGTGCTGCATCCCGCAAGCACAACGCACAGGCAACTTACCGAGCAGCAGCAGATTGCCTCCGGCGTGCTGCCGGAATTGATCCGTGTATCTGTGGGAATTGAAAATATAGACGATATCATCGGTGATTTTGACAACGCACTCAGCAAATTGTAAGAATTTAACGAACATAGTAAGATAAAAAGAGCAGAAAACCTGCTCTTTTTAATAATTCAGATATTTTCTTCTGTATTTTTTATACAATTGATAGATTTTATGGTTTTTGAATCTTTTATCTATTTTGTGTCTTTTAAGTGCAGCTTTGGGAAGTCTTTCAGGCAGACCGTCCTCAATGGTAAAATTACAGGGAAAACAGCATCCGCAAGGTTTACCTTTCCGTGGAAAATGACAAAACCATGTTTTATACATAGAATTTATAAATCCAAGCTCTATGGCTTTCTCTTTCATATCGAGCTTTGTCATAGAGTAAAGGGGATATTTAAATAATCCGAATACTTTATTTAAATCCTCACTGGAGTTTTGTTCGTTCACCTTCCAGTATTCCATCCCCAGTTCATCTCTTACCCTTATCATCTCTCCGAAAGTATTCATCATCTGCTCAGCCAGACCGCCCTGTTCCACACCTATTTCAAGGTTTTCCAGCGTGCCTGCGTAGCGCGCTAAATACTCGTATTGATATCCTATCAACACTTCCTGCCGGATTCTTTTAAAAGCTTGTGTGATATCATTATTTATTTCGATATTTTTAAATTGAATTATTGTTAAGGGACGCAACGTGCATTTTGTTTTTGGATCCTTTTGAATATCTTTTGATATTTCTTCCATTGTCTTGATTTCTATATCGCGCGATCTTCTGTTTTCATAATAAATATAATGCGGGCGCAATTCAACCTCGTGTCTGGACAAGTACAGAATTCTATACGTGGAATCCCAACCGCCTGTCCATAATACGTTAAATACAGGCAAAGCCATTTCCATATTCATCTTCCTTTACTGATTCTTATTCTATTTTGATTTGAAATATACCGATATCCCCATACGATATATTCACGAAAAATATCATACCACTTTGTTATATATTTTACAATATGTAATACGTTAAATATTTATTAATTTTATTTTGTGGTATTTTTGGAATAATGAAATGAAAAAGAAATTTTTTTATATTTACTATTGTAATTAAATAGAATATTTCTTTATAATGCCCAATGCCATTAGAAAGAAAAATTTTATTTGATGTAAGATATATGTTATACCTTTAATAAAAGGCAATATATATTGTTTCAAAAACAACTTTTTCTCTACCGAAAAATTTTTACAATATGAACTATAAGCTATATTATTTTATAAAAACCCAAGATAAATACACAAATAATCTTTTATCTTAAGCAAATGCAAAAATCATATTAAAATTTAATCAATATTGTAAATAATTAAAAAAAGGTAACCTCTAAAAGCTACCTTCGATCTTTTTTATTACAGCCTCCTATACCTCTTCAGCGCAAAAACATTCAAGACAATAAACACAACCGCAAAGGCTGCCAGAATACCTAAATCAAAAAGAATATCATAAAAACCCAGCCCTTTATACATAACCCCTTTGAGCGCATCTGCCGCATAATACATCGGCATGATTTTTCCCACCGCCTGCAGCCAGGCCGCCATGCCTTCCATCGGAAACAGACCACAGAAAAAAACCTGCGGAATGATAACGATCGGAATAAACTGTATCATCTGGAATTCACTTGTCGCAAATGCCGAGAGGAGAATGCCGAGCGCAAGCGCAGTAATCGCCGACAGAATGCAAATTAAAATCACATTCCAAATAGAGCCGACAAGTACAATGTTGAGCACTTCTACCGAGAAGAAAATGATCACAAGCGTCTGCACCATTGCCAGAATGCCGTATCCCGTGAGATAGCCCATCACCACTTCCCACCTTTTTACGGGTGTGGACATCAATTTTTCCATCGTACCCGTCATACGTTCACGCAGCAACCCTATGCCGGCAATAAGGAATACAAAAAAGAAGACAAAAAAACCTATAAGTATGGAGCTGAACGTGTCAAACATGGTGGTATCTTCACTGCCATACAGATAATCAATATCGATATCTACGGCCTGATACCCAAGCGACCCCATGGGGATCTCATTTAAGAATGTTTGAAACATTACTCCCGAAATCGTTTGTGTTATTTTGGCCTTTAGTGCCATTGCCGTATTTGGATTGCTGTTTTCTAAAATTAAATTATACGCATCATCTGTTTTTCCCAAAATGCCATCAAGACCTTTTTGCACGATCATATCTTTATCTACGCTCACGAGCGTGACAACATCAATATCCGCATCTTGCAGAGCATTATAGACGCTCTGATCAATGTTTACAATTCCTACCCTGGAGTTTACCGTATCTCCATTAAAAATAAAATACATTAGCGTGAGCACAAACAGCGGCGCAATAAATATCAAGGCCATCGTGCGCCTGTCACGGTGTATTTGCTGAAAAATCCTGCGAATAATTGCCGCTACTCTCATGACTGCTTCCTCCCCGCTTTTAAAAATACATCTTCCAGCTTCTCTACATCATACGCAGCTATGAGTTCACCGGGTGAACCGTCCGCGATCAGCATACCTTCACGAATCATTGCAAGTCGGTCACACTTTTCGGCTTCGTCCATGACATGCGTAGTGATAATAATGGTTTTTCCTTCTTCCTCTCGCAGCCTGTGCAGCTCATTCCATATATTCGCGCGCAGTTCCGGGTCAATACCCACTGTGGGTTCATCCAAGATCAGCAGATCGGGATCCTGCACAAGGGCAACAGCCAGCGCAAGGCGACGGCGCATACCTCCCGAATACGCAGATACTTTTTTCTTCAATTCATCACTTAAATCAACCACATCAGCGCAATATGCAATACGCTGTTTTTGTATCGAGCCGCGTATTTTAAACAGCGACGCAAAAAATTTTAAATTCTCTCCGCCTGTGAGATCGGCATACAGCGCATCCGATTGCGACATATAGCCAATATCTCCAAGCACCGGTAAATTAGGCATCTTGCGTCCAAGCACCGTGATACCTCCGCCGTCTGCTTTTTCCATGCCTACCATCATTTTAACCAGCGTTGTTTTTCCTGCACCTGAAGGACCGATAATGCCGTAAATTCTGCCTTTCGGGATTGTTAAACTGATATTGTTTAAAACGGCTTTTTTACCGTATTTTTTTGAAACATTTTCAATGCAAATCGTTTCTTCCATCGTTTCTCCTTTTTAAAGATAGAATGATTTTTTACAAATACCTGATAATTTATTATAAATCTTTGCCAATTTTTGTATACAAATTTATGCACTTTTTTATTTGAGGATACTATAAATTTCTTGATATTTTATTAATTTGATTTATGAAACGTTATAAATGTTATATAATAATAAAAATACGAAAGGATGAATATAATGAATGCACGCAGTAATATCAACATTGTAAGTGAAATCGGCAAACTGAAAACCGTTATCTTGCACAGACCCGATGAAGAGCTGCATAATATTGTGCCGCAAAATTTGGAAATGGTTCTTTTTGACGATATTCCATATTTGAAAGGCATGCAGCAAGAACACGATGATTTTGCCTCTGTCATCACATCCTTTGGCAGCAATGTGATTTATATCAAAAATCTGCTTGCGGATATTTTAAAAGATAAAAAAACAAAAAAAGACATCTTGCATCAAATCATTGAAAAAGACATTCTCGGATGTGATTATATAGAACAATGTATTTTAGATTATTTATTTGATTTAAATGCCTTAGATACGGCAAAATGCTTAATAAAAGGCCTGAGCATAACAGATGTTTCCAAAATAAAAAAGCAGGAAGTGCTCAGCGATTATATGCCGCAGATGTATATGTTTTATATGCCGCCTCTTCCTAATATGTATTTTATGCGCGATGGCGCTGCAGCCATTGAAAACGGTCTTTCTATCCACACAATGAAAAATCCGATACGAAAACGCGAAAGCCGCATCTTGCGTGCTATCTATACACATCATGAATTTTTTAATAAAAATCATGCCCCGCTGTGGTATGATAATAATATTCAAAGCAGCACAATAGAAGGCGGCGATATTTTGGTGCCAAGTGCCGCTTCCGTACTTGTAGGACTCAGCCAACGAACAGACGCCTCAGCTGCACAAATCCTTGCCAACAATTTATTTCATAAAAATTCTCATATTCAAAATGTGTATGCGGTGCAGTTGCCGAGAATCCGAGCGTTTATGCATTTGGATACCGTATGCACCATGGTGGATTATGATAAATTTACAATATATCCTTCTATTGATGAACATATGAATATTGTAAAAATGATACGCGGAAAAAATAATCAAATACACTTTACAAAAATGGACAGCCTTAAAGCAACGCTGCAAGATGCGCTGAATATAAAACATATCGATTTGATCAAAAGCGGCGGCGGAGACCCGATCATTGCCGCAAGAGAACAATGGAACGACAGTACAAACACATTTGTATTATCACCGGGCGTTGTCATTGCCTATGACAGAAACGAAATATCGAATGAAGTTCTTGAAAATCATGGCATAAAAGTAATCAGGATCAAAGGCTCGGAGCTTGTGCGAGGGCGCGGCGGCCCCAGATGCATGACCATGCCGATTTGCAGAGAAGAAATAATATAAGGAGAAATAGTATGGCAATATCATTAAAAGGAAGAAGTTTACTCACACTCAAAGATTACACAAAAGAAGAAATTGAATATCTTTTAGATCTTGCAAAAGAACTAAAAATCAAAAGAAAAAATAAAATTCCGGGTGATTTACTCAAAGGTAAAAACATTGTATTATTATTTGAAAAAACATCTACACGAACGAGATGCGCTTTTGAGGTAGCCGCCTATGACGAAGGCGCAAATGTTACCTTTCTCACCAACAGCCAAATGGGCAAAAAAGAATCTCTTGAAGACACTGCCAATGTGCTAGGAAGATTTTATGACGGTATAGAATTTCGCGGTTTCAAACAGCGAACCGTTGAAGACCTGGCAAAATATTCCGGCCTACCCGTATGGAACGGGCTTACTGATCTCTATCACCCCACACAAGCCCTGGCAGACTTCCTTACCATAAAAGAAAATATAAGAAAACCTTATAACGACATAAAACTTGTATATGCAGGTGACGGAAGAAACAATGTTGCCAATTCACTTTTGATTATCTGCGCAAAATTAGGCGTTCATTTTACGGTTATTACCCCTCCACAGCTTATGCCACAACAAAGCCTTGTTGATGAAATGCGGCAAATAGCTAAAACCACGGGCAGCACGATCACCTGCACAAATGATGTAAAAGAAGGTGCCTGTATGGCTGATGTCATCTATACCGATATCTGGGTATCCATGGGTGAAGAAGACAAAATTAAAGAACGAATCGACATGCTCTCGCCATACCAAGTAAATATGGACATGATCAAAAACGCTCAAAATGAAAATGTTATTTTCCTGCATTGCCTGCCCTCGTTCCATGACAGAGAAACCGAATTCGGTGAGATGGTGTATCAAAAATACGGCATTACAGAAATGGAAGTTACAGATGAAGTTTTCAGAAGCAAGTATTCGAAAGTTTTTGATGAAGCAGAAAACCGTGTGCACACAATAAAAGCAGTAATGTGCGCTACTTTATAAATATATTCATTCAGTAAATTAGAGGTGATTGTTTTGCCCGTATTTGGAATCAGAAAACCGGAACGCGATGTCGTGCTGCGTACTGGTATTTACGGCGTGGTAACAGATATTGACGGAAAAATATTAATCGTAAAAAATAAATTGGGCAAATTTCTTCCCGGAGGCGGTGTTCAAGACGGCGAGACCCACGAGGAGACACTGAGAAGAGAATTTTTAGAAGAGACCGGCTACAGCATCAATATAAAAAGAAAACTCGAAACGCTGTCATGGTATATAGATACCCCTGTTGAATATTTTAAACAGGTATTTAATACGGGAATTTTTTACGAGGTTGAACTTAAAAAAAGAGTATCTTTGGAACTGGAAGCTAATCATGAAATTATGTTTGTTGACGGCGAAGCTGCAACAGATATGTATTCGGATGGTCAAACATGGATTATTTATAAATATGTCTTAGCAAAAAAATATCCACCTTTTATACATATCAATGCCGAAAATTCTGAAAAAAGAATTTATCCTCTTCGTATTGTTGCACGCTGTATCATAAAAACAGATGATGATAAAATCGTCTTGCTCAAAAGTGACAGATTGGATATTAGCGGCATCCCCGGAGGTGGCGTTTTAAAAGGCGAAGATATTCGCAGGGCCGCAGCAAGAGAAGCTTTGGAGGAGACGGGAATTGCCATTACAAATTTAAAAATATTGGGCACAAGTATAGAATACAGCAGCATGCTACAATTGTCTTATTATTTTATGGCAGATGTAAAAGATGACAATAAGCAAATAAAGCTTACAGAATTGGAATCCAACTGGGGCATTTACCCTGTGCATATAAGTATCGCCAAAGCAAAAGCAATGCTTCGTGCCAGCCATGGCACAATTATGCATGAAGGTTTTGAGGTGGCTGCCATGTCAAGAGCTCGAAACCTTGCCGCGCTTGAAGCCTATGAAAAAATGATACAGCCTTAAAATTATTACAATAAAAAAAGAGTTCTAGACTACAGAACTCTTTTTTGTAATAATTAATCAAATAATATACTTACACTTTTGCCTTTATGTACTCTGTCAATTGCTTTTGCAATAATACCTGCAACAGAAATTATTTTTATTTTATTTATTTGCTTTTCTTGCGGCAAATCAATCGTATTGGTGATAAACACTTTTTCGATTGGAGCTTCATTTAAATTTTTGATTGCTTTTCCTGAAAGCACTCCATGTGTAGCTGCTGCGTAGATATTCTTTGCTCCCATTTCTTTGAGCGCATAAACCGAGTTTGCCATCGTCCCTGCCGTATCGATCATATCATCAATAAGCAATAAGTCTTTTCCTTTTACATCACCGATAACATTCATTACTTCTGTTGTATTCATTGCGTAGCGGCGTTTATCTATGATTGCCATTGGTGCGTCGAGCATACCTGCTACTTTACGTGTACGCTTCACGCTTCCCACATCTGGTGATACAACTACAAAATCATCTAATCCAAGTTGCAGAATATGCTCCACAATCACGCTCGTTGCCTGGAGATGGTCCAGAGGAATATTAAAAAATCCCTGAATTTGATGTGCATGCAAATCCATTGTGATGACTCTGTCGGCACCTGCCGCCGTGATTAGATCTGCTACCAACTTTGCGGTGATAGGGTCTCTTGAGCGTGCCTTCCGATCCTGCCTTGCATATCCGTAATAAGGAATTACCGCATTGATTCTTCCTGCCGATGCACGTTTGAGTGCATCGATATAAATTAATAATTCCATTAAATTATCATTGACAGGTTCAGCAACACTTTGAATAATAAATATATCACAACCCCTTATAGATTCATTGATGTTCACATAAGTCTCGCCATCACTAAAACGTTCCGTGGCTGTGTCACACAACGGCATTTCCAGCAATGATGCTATTTCTTTTGCCAAAGGCAAATTTGAACTTCCTGCAATTAATTTAGTGTTATTATCGGCCCAGTTCATTTTCCTTTTCTTCCTCCAATATTTCTATTACTTATTTTTTAACCCAGTTCTCTTTATTTGTTTGTCTGCATCGCGCAATTGCCAAATTATTTTCTTCTACATCAAACGTAATCGTTGAGCCCGCTGCCACATATGCACCTTTTTTCACCGTGACAGGAGCAATCAAATTTACATTACAGCCTATAAAACAATCATCTTCAACAACTGTAAGCGCCTTGTTCTTGCCATCATAATTTACAAAAACAACTCCGCATCCCAAATTTACATTGTCTCCCACTTTGGCGTCTCCAATGTATGTTAAATGAGAAGATTTTGAATTTTGTCCTATCTCAGAATTTTTCACTTCAACAAAATTACCGATTTTTACATGATCAGCAAGTTTTGATTTTGGCCTTAAGTGTGCGTAGGGCCCTATTTTTACATGGCTTCCTACAATACTGTCAGTGATATAGGAATTTTGCACAAGGGTATCTTCGCCTATAATACTGTTTTTAACAATGCTGCCTGACGTTACTATACAATTTTTTTTTATGATGCTACGTCCCTCAATCACAACTCCGGGATATAAAAGAACATCTTCGCTTAAGACGCTTTCGCATGAAATATAAGTTGAATCAGGGTCTATCATCGTAACACCCTTTTCAAGCCAGCCCTCATTAATACGACAGCGCATAAATTTCTCCAGCTGAGCAAGCTGTTTTTTATCATTAACGGCCTTTATTATATCGCAGTTTTTCTCAACTAAAATATCAACAGAATACTTCTCATTGATTAAAAGTTCTATTGTATCTGTTAGATAATATTCTCCTTGAACATTATCGTTACTAATATTCCCCAAAGCATATTTTAATACACTGCCTAAAAAGCAATAGACTCCAGAGTTTATTTCATGGATTTTTTTTTCTTCCTTGGCAGCATCTTTTTGCTCTACAATTTTTATGAATTCGCCATCTCTGTCCCTTATAATTCTTCCATAGCCGTATGGGTCGTCGATCATAGCCGAAACAACAACGGCGTCTTTTTTATTTGATGCAGTATATTCACATAAAGATTGTATAGTCTCTGAATCTACCAAAGGAGCATCTCCGCATAAAACAACAACATACGCATTATCATCAATAAAAGACAGCGCCTGCATGACCGCATGCCCTGTACCAAGTTGCCGGTGCTGAGTAAATATATTTACCTGACCTGCAATACTGCTTTTTACCTCTTCCGCTCCGTAGCCGACAATAACAGCAATTTGCTCTATGCATGCATTTCTGGCATTGTCCATAACATATGAGAGCATGGTTTTGCCACATATTTCATGCAACACTTTTGGCTTATCACTCTTCATTCTCGTGCCTTTGCCGCCAGCCAATATAATAGCCTGAGTATGCATCTTGCACCTCCTTATATAAATTCATATTTGCGATTATATTATAATATCACATCGCGGCGGTTATTTTAAGCATAAAAATAAAAAAGGGATTCTCCCTTTTTTATAAAATGGATATTTTATTATTCTGCTCCTACTTCATTCAATGCTTCTGCTTCATATTTTTCCAAAATTGCTTTTTGCATCTTTTTTCTTGCTTCGATATTAATCGGATGCGCAATATCCTTGAATTCTCCATCAGGTGTTCTTCTGCTTGGCATAGCTATGAACATTCCACTCTGGCCTTCAATTATTTTGATGTCATGAATTACCAATTCATCATCAAACGTAACAGATACAATTGCTTTCATTTTGCCTTCGGCATAAATTTTTCTGATTCTTATGTCTGTAATTTGCATTGGGTAACTCCTTCCCGTAACAGCTACTAAATGATCTTTATACAATCTGGGTAGTTAATAAATACTAATAATATCTATATTATATAGGATAAAATCAAAAAAAAAAATATTTTTTTACAATAAATGTGATAAAAATGGGCAATTTTGTATTATATTTCGTAATATAAGGCATTTTTTTCAATATTGAATAATAAAAATGAACTTGTTATAATATTTATTATCAACTTTGAGGTTTAAAAAATGAAAAATATAGATTTTAAAAATATACAAAAAATTCATTTTATTGGTATTGGCGGTACCAGTATGAGTGGTCTTGCCCATATTGCGATTCATAAAAATTTAATCATAACCGGCTCTGATATGAGACCTTGCGGGTATACGGATAAATTAATCAGAGAAGGTTATGATATCAAAATTGGCCACAGTGCCGATAATATCCCAATCGATTGTGACTTGATAGTCTACACGGCCGCCATTAATAAAAATAACCCTGAATTTATTGAAGCGCAAAGAAGAGGTCTGCCCATGATGCAGCGCTCGGAATTTCTGGGATATTTAACATCGCTCTATCCAAAAACAATTGCTGTTTCCGGAACTCACGGCAAAACTACAACATCTTCTATGGTAGCGCTTATGCTTTTAAATGCCGGGTTTGATCCTACAATCAGCATCGGCGGCACAATCAGTGAAATAGATGGTAATTATCGTGTCAGTGACAGTGAATATTTCGTAACCGAGGCATGTGAATATGTTGACAGCTTTTTAAAATCTAAGCATTATATTGCCACTATATCCAATGTGGAAGAAGATCATTTAGATTATTTCACAAACGGTATTACTCAAATTCGCGAATCTTTTTTTAAATTTGCTCAGATAGTACCTCAAGACGGATTGTTGATTATAAACGGTGATGATAAAGAGATTGCTTTTATAGCAGACGAATGTAACTGTAAAGTCATCAGATTTGGCCTAGGTCAAGACAATGATTATTATGCTGCCAATATTGAGTATAACGCATTAGGCCAGCCTGCATTTGATGTATTTAAAAACAACGTGCTTTTTGGACGTTTTAACTTAATCATTCCCGGTCTACACAATGTGCTCAACGCGCTTACTGCTATCATATGCGCAGATTTTTTAGGTATTTCTATTCAAAGTATGCAGGATACTCTTCTTCGCTTTCAAGGCACAAAGAGAAGATTTGAATTCAGAGGTGAAGCAAATAATATCAAAGTATTTGAAGATTATGCCCATCATCCCACTGAAGTAAAAGTTACGGTACAGGCATGTCATAATTATGAACACAATAGACTATGGGTTATTTTCCAGCCGCATACATATTCGCGCGCATATGATTTCTTTGATGAATTTGCAGAGGCGCTCAGCCATTGCGACTTTTTGATTATGAACGATATTTATTCGGACAGAGAAGCAAATGCATGGGGTATCTCAAGTGAAATGATGGCAAAAGAAGTAACAGAAAAATACGATACACCAGCCATATGCATCAGCAAATTTACCGATATTGTAGACTATTTACTCAAAAACTTACAGCCCGGAGACTTTGTACTTGTCGCAGGTTCGCAAAGTATTAATCAAGTAGCGTTTATGCTGGTTGATAAATTAAAAGAACTCTACGGTAATTAAAGATATATTTATTAATCATACTTATATAAAACAGTCCCCTCTAAAAAGAAGGGGACTCTTTATTTAAACTTCATTTAAAGCACTATCTAAAATATCAAGGCCTTCATTGATTTCTTCCATGGATATGGTAAGCGGCGGAAGCAGTCGCACCTTCTGCTTTGCCGTCAGTACCAAAAGCCCTTTTTTAATACATCTGTTTACAATCGCTTTATTGTCAACATCCACCTCAATGCCGATCATGAGCCCCTTACCGCCCACACTTTTTACATGTTTCATTTTCTGGATTTTCTCCTTCATATAAATTCCTTTTTGAATGATATCAAAAAGCATATCTATATCAAGACTTTCAAGTACAGCTATTGCGCCCGCACAAACAATAGGATTCGCTCCAAAGGTGGTTGCGTGTGTTCCCGGTGTCAAAACATCTGCTGTTTTTTCATCAAATAAAGTCGCCCCAAGCGGAAGGCCTCCGGCAAGTCCTTTTGCACAAGTTATGATATTCGGCAAAAGATTGTAATTTTGATAAGCAAACAAGCTTCCCGTTCGTCCGATACCTGTTTGTACTTCATCAACAATCACTAACAGATCATTGGCCTGCGCCACTTTTAAAACTGTTTGAATAAAGTCTTCCTCCAACTCTAAAATACCGCCTTCGCCTTGAATAATTTCAATCATGATCGCACATGTTTTTTTATTTATTTTTGATAATAAATCATCGGTATCATTTGCAGATGCATAGATAAATCCTTCTAAAAACGGATTAAAATATTGATGAAATACGTCTTGACCTGTCGCGGTAATGGTCGCCATCGTTCTCCCGTGGAAAGAATTTTTCAGTGTTATAATTTCATATCTGTCAGCTCCATATTTATCGAAGCTGTATTTTCTTGCCGCTTTAATGGCGCATTCATTGGCCTCGGCTCCAGAGTTGGAGAAAAAAACTTTGTTCATCCCACTCAGACCACATAATCGATAAGCCAGCTGCGCTCCCGGCTCTGTATAATATAGATTTGAAGTATGGTTTAAGGTTCTTGCCTGATTACATACAGCTTCGACCCACTCTGTATTACAAAACCCGAGAGAATTAACTCCTATACCGCTTGTAAAATCAATATATGCTTTACCCTCAAAATCAATACATTTCGCGTTTTTCCCTTTACTGATACTCACATCAAATCGACCGTATGTATTCGCAATATACTCCTTTGTCATCTCTTTTATTTTTTTATTATTTGACATTTTATATCTCCCTGTAATTTATTGACTGTTTATAAACATAGTTCCTTCATTACGATTGCCCAGCAGCCCATTTATTAAGATATTTTCTTTTCTTCCGTCCATGATATATGCACCTTTTACACCATTTTTTGAAGCATAAATGCAGCACTGCGCTTTTGGAATCATGCCTCCGTTAATAATACCTTGATCGATATACTGTTTCGCCTCGTGAGCACTGACTTTTTTTATCAATGAAGTTTCATCCTCTTTATCAAGTAAGATGCCCTTTACATCCGTCAGCAATACGAATGCCGCTGCTTTTAATTTTACAGCAACAGCCCCTGCTGCCGTGTCTGCATTAATATTATAGATATTCCCTGCATCATCACATGCAACTGTCGATAGAATCGGTAGATACCCCATCTTTAGGACATCTATGATAGGTTGTTCGTTCACTTTCGTTATTTGTCCCACATAACCTAAATCAAATTCACTTTTTAATTTTTCCGCTGTTAAAATGTTGCTGTCAAGACCGGATAGCCCGATTGCCTTGCCACCGCATAATGATGCAAGCAAACTCAAATCTTTATTCACTTTACCTGCTAAAACCATTTGAACAATATCAACAGACTCTTTATCGGTGTAACGAAGCCCTCCAATAAAACGGCTTTCTATTCCTGCTTTTTTTAGCATTGCATTGATTTCAGGTCCACCTCCATGAACCAAAACAATACTGATATTCAACGACTGCAAAAAAATAATATCTTTCATCAAACTTACCGCTGCAGCTTTGCTGGTCATGGCATTGCCGCCGTATTTAATGACAATCATCTTATTTTTAAATTTTTCCTGCAACTGCTGCAAATTATTTTTATTTTTCATATTCATTTAAACTATGTTCTGTATGCGCCGTTTATTCTTACATAATCATATGTTAGATCACATCCCCATGCAGTGGCATCATAATCTCCCTCATTCAAATTGATAATTATTTTTATTTCATCTTCAAGAAGAATACTTTTTGCATAGTCTTCGTCAAAATTAAGCCCGAGACCACACTTACATACATCAACGGCTCCTTGTTTTGACAAAAGCGATATATCCATATTTTCAGGATTAAATTCCGCACCCGAATATCCCACAGCACAAAGTATCCTGCCCCAGTTTGCATCGGCGCCAAACATCGCTGCTTTAAAGAGCGAAGACGTAATAACACTTTTTGCAATTTTTTTCGCATCTACTTCACTGGCTACATTTATAACACTGCATTCAATCAGCTTGCTGGCTCCTTCTCCATCTCTTGCTATTTCTCTCGACAAATACTTACTGATATATCTCAATGCATTTAAAAATACTTTATAATTTTTATCTTCTCTGTCAATGAGTCTATTGCCTGCTTGCCCGTTTGCAAGCAAACACACCATATCATTGGTTGAAGTATCTCCATCGATACTGATCATATTGAATGTATCATTCACTGTATCATTCAAAGCTTGCTGAAGCATTTTTGTACTGATTGCCGTATCTGTTGTAATAAAAGCGAACATAGTCCCCATATTCGGGTGGATCATTCCGGAGCCTTTTGAAACAGCACCCATTCTACATACTTTTCCGTCAAGGATAAACTCTACGGCTATTTCTTTAGGTCTTGTATCTGTGGTCATGATTGCATAGGCCGCATCCGTTCCATCCTTATCATTAAGTACTTTATACAATTTAGGAAGCGTCTCTTTAATAGGTTCCAGCGGTAATATCTCTCCGATCACCCCTGTAGACGCTACAATCACATCCTTAGATGAAATATCTAAAAGATCGGCCGTTAACGAACACATGCTTCGCGCTTTTTCATCACCGTCAGCATTGCAGGAGTTGGCATTACCGCTATTGACAATAATAGCACGTGCATATCCATCGGCAACATTTTCTTTGGTTATTTTTAAGGGGGACGCTTTTACTTTATTCAACGTATATGTACATGCTGTATTCGCCCTACAGGCGCTTACAATCAATGCAAGATCTTTTTTTGATTTATTTTTTCGTATTCCACAGTGCATGCCGGCGGCAGAAAACCCTTTTGCTGCACATACATTTCCTGAAATTATTTTGATGTTCATTTACTTTTCCTCTTTATTTAAATTGGTGGGGCAATGTAGCACAGCCCTGTATCTTCCGGTATTTTTAAAGCAATATTCATATTTTGTATTGCCTGCCCCGCGGCTCCCTTTACCATGTTGTCAATCGCACTTATTATGACAAGACGATTGGTACGACTATCTTTATGAAGCGATATATTGCAATAATTTGAATATCTCACGTACTTTATATTGCTTACCTCATCTTTTTTCATGATTCTGACAAATTTATCTTTACTATAAAAATCTTTATAATATTGTATGATTTCTTCAAGGTCTTTCTGCTTTTTCAAATTTGCATAAACAGTTGTCAGAATGCCTCTGTTAACCGGAAGCAAATGCGGCACAAATGTGATCATTACTTTTTCTTTTGCATACCCGCTTAAAGTTTGCTCAATTTCAGGTGTGTGTCTGTGAGAGGCGATTTTATACGGAGCAAATGCTTCATTACATTCAGGATAATGTGTTGTTAAATTTAACCCTCTGCCCGCTCCGCTGACACCCGATTTTGAATCAATGATAATACTTGATACATCTATTAATTCAGCCTTCAAAGCGGGAACAAGCGCTAAAGCCGCACTGGTGGGATAACAACCCGGATTTGCAATTAAAACAACATCTTTTAATTCCTCTCTATTCAATTCAGGAATTGAATAGACCGCTTTGTCATGAAGTGTTTTTTGAGTATATTCATTCCCATACCATTTCTTATAGTCTTCTTCGTCTGTTAATCTGAAGTCAGCCCCTAAATCAATAAATAATCTATTTTTTTCATAACATTCTTTTGCGATATTTTCACTTAATCCATGGGGCAGCGATGCAAAAATAACATTGCAGCTGTTGATGACTTGCTTTTCATCGCCTAAGACAACGTCACAAAGCTCACTCATCGTCGGATAAATCTCGCTTAATGATTTTCCCATATATGAAACAGATGATATAGATGTAAGCTTTACCATTGGATGCATTAGCAAAAGCCGTACTAATTCTATACCGGCATACCCCGTAGCGCCAATAACGCCTACTTTAACTTTCATACACACACCTCTGTATTAATATTCATTATGAATTATAATTATACATTTTAATACTAAAAAATCAAGGAATTTATGAAAAAATTAATTTAATTTTATTCTAATGTCATTTCCAAGGAATTCATAAGGTTTAAAATTACCCATAATACGAGAAAAAATTCTTATTGAATACATATCTTCCAGTTCGTCTAATGTGAGATTTGTCGAAATTATAATTTGCTTGTTTGCCAAAAGACGTTTGTTGAGTAAATTAAATAACTCATCAACCGCAAAATCCGTTGCATTTTCAGTACCTAAATCATCAATGATAAGTAAATCACAAGTATACAACGCATCTACAAAAGATCTATCTACTGTTGCAGAATATTCACTCAATCTGCTCTTTCTAAGCAAATCAATTAAATCACTGGAAATCATATAAATAATATAAATACCCTTTTTTAAAAGATCTGCTACGATGCAATTAATCATAAATGTTTTTCCCACACCTGTGCTGCCTGTAAAAAATAAATTTTCTGAATTTCTATTAAAATTCTTCGTATATATAACACACTCTTCATAAATTCTTTCCATATTTTTACGGGGGCTCTTTTTCCCTTTCGGCCCTCTGTTGGAAAATAATTCTAAATTAAACGTTTCAAAATTTTCTCTGTCTAAGACGGCTTCCAACGCAGTCTGCCCATATAATTTTGCAGCGACAGCTTGTTTTAAACATATGCAATATTCTTCATTTATTATCCCAGTGTCATTACACAAATTGCAACTGTATTTAGGCAGATAATCTTCTTCAGAGCATTTATATTTTTTTAACAGTGTTTTTTTCTGTTCTTTGAGATTTTCTATTTGACTGAAGATCTCTTTTTTATTTGAAAAATCTCCAAGATGCAAAAGTAATAGTGACTGCATACCAAGCCCAGAAATTTTTTTATCAATTTCTTCTAATTCTTTAATTTTATTATAAATTTTATTTTTTTGATATTCTGCTTTATTCTCTGCATATAAACGCTTTTTCTCAAATTCTTTCAATGTTTGTTCAATCAGATACTTCATTATCTTCCTCGTCTCTGTTTAACCACTTTTTTTCAAGTTCTGCAAAGTCATATTCATGTTTATTGGCTAATTTATGTTTGCTGCTTTGCTTGCGTTTCGTTTTTTTTGTTTGTGCTTCTTTAACTTCTCCCGATTCATGCCAATCTTTTAAAACGCTGTCGATATATTTTATACTCGGTTTATCAATAGATACAGTCGTATCCAATGCTTTGCGGATAGTGGTCATATCAAATCCATACGTATCAAACCATCCGTTTATTAATTTTTGTTCTGCCTTACTTGGCATACGGTTAAACCCAAGATATTTAAATATTTCATTATATTTATCCCATTTGTTTTTATTCTCAGAGAGATAATCCATTGCCTCATCATATGTATTCACATTGTTGTCATACCAGTTTTGAGCTACTTGCTTTAAATAATTTAATTCGATATGCCCCCTTGATGCACAATCATTAATTAAAAGCAGTACTGTTTGAATAGTAAATTTATATTCATCGACCCACATATTAATAGTAGACATTTCTTGTGATGAAAGTGGACGTCTGTAGGTATCTTCTATTTGCAAAAACATTTGTTTGCGTTTTTTTGTTTCTTCTGCTGAATGTTCGTCGGTTTCATCTAAAAAACGTTTTGTAGACCATACAATTGATTTTATATTCAAATATTGTATTATTTTTTCATCTTTACTTTTTTGTATAATACGAATAATCCCTTCATTTTGCCAATATTCCCATGCTTTTGAGATATCACTTTCCAAAAGGCCAAGCGCCTGAGCAATATCAATATCTTTTATATTCGCTTGCAGACTATTATAGGCATATTTCATTCCCCAAATATACACTTTAACATAGTCTCCGTTTGCACTGGGCATATAATGATTGATAAAAATATTTTCAATTACGCTTACGCCCATATCTTCATTTGACAGCATATATTCAAATTTATTCATATCACTTACTCCTAATGCAGGCTCAAATTAAGTCTTATTATTATATCACTTTATATAAAATTATCCTATATCTTTTTGCTATAAATAGACATGCAAGTTGTAATGTTTAGCTGTGAAACGCCATACATTTAAAATAAAAAGGATGTTGCAAATGATCAATAAGGTCTTTTGGCAAGCATTTATGCTCACTGCTCTTGCCGGTATGGCAACAGGAATAGGCGGCTTGATATCCATACTATTCAAAAATATCAATGATAAATATATCGCCTTTACATTGTCATTTTCCGCAGGCGTCATGATTTATATCTCATTTATGGAAATTATGCCTTCGGCAATTGAGAATATCAACCTTTATGCAAAAGAAATATCCGTTTACTATGCAGTCATCGTTTTCTTTGCCGGAATAGGAATAATGGCTTTCATTAATCGATTTATTGACGATACTCCAAAAATAATATCCGCCGATCAACCTTTAAGTGCTAAAAAAAAACAAGCGCTGCTTGCAGGGATCGTTACATGCCTTGGAATTGTTATCCACAATATTCCAGAGGGAATGGCTGCTTTTATTTCAAGTGCATATGATCTAAAAAGCGGATTCGTAATCGTTGCAGCCATTGCGCTTCACAACATCCCGGAAGGACTTTGTATTGCAAGCGCTTTTTATTATGCTACGCAAAATAAAAAGCGCGCTTTGCTCACTGCATTGCTGGCAGGGCTGGCCGAACCAATCGGCGGACTACTTGCTTATTTTTTATTTAAAAATTATATAAACGCCTATAGCATGAGTATCATCTATGCTTTAGCGGCCGGAGTAATGATATATATTGCTTTGCAGGAATTATTGGCCAGAGCACGTGCATACGGTAGCAGTGCGATTTGTTTTTTTGGCTGGATGACAGGCATGATTATTATTTCCATAGGTCTGTTGATTTAAAATAAAAAAAACGGCTGTAAGCCGTTGCACATTATATAATTGACTAATAAATCAGCAAATAAATCAGGGTAATGATTGCCACTTTCATTTCGGGTTTCATAGAATTTACAAAATACATAAAAATATTCGAGTTTATCGGCGCGCACAAAAAATAGATCATGTTAATTGCCGGGCTTGACTCATCCGTAAAACTCGGCAGATCTGATTTCCCCGACATCGCTTTAAATATATTTTCTTCATCGCGAATTGCAGCATAATTTTTTTGAATAATATTATTGGCTCCGATAATGATTTCATTGATCAATGCATCCGGGCTATATCGCTTTGCTCTCTCAATATAAAGCATTGCCGCGCATGTTTCCAGTGCACTAAGATATACATTGTCATTTTTATATCTGCATCCAGAAGTGAGCACTTCTACTCCTTTTAAAATATTGCTTTGTATCTCTGTATTATGTATACTCAATAAAGCTCCGATTTTTTCATTCAATTCATCTACAATCGGAATACAAAAATACTTTTGAAACCAATCAAAAAGAGAAGAAGATGCATTTAAATCGATATAATATTCTTTACCCGATAAAACATTCAATGTTTTTAATGTATCGAGCAAGCCTATTTGAATATTTCTTTTCATACTTTCAAAAGTATGTGTATAAGAAAGCCCCAGATATTCTGAATTTTCAACAATAATAAATTCATTTGAAGTATATCTTGAGATTAGCGTGTCTGAGTTGAGCAATTGAGGCGTGATAATAATCTCACACTTATCTGATATGGCTTTGTATGCAGCATCATCTAAAATATTTATCTCATATTCATCCGAACTGATATAAAAAAACAAATAAGCCAACAACCCAAATTTTATCGTCTCAATCAGTTGTCCAGCAGGTATTTGTGAAAGCGGAAGCACAATAGCTGTAAAACTTGTAGATGATATTGTAATAATATACGTTTCTGTTTTTGACTCACGAACTTTTTTTTCATCTATATGTGTATGTAACAGCTTGTCAATATTTTCAATAACCGGATCATTATCTTCTATAATAAACTCAATAAGCTTTAGAATTTCTTCATTTTCCGGGGTGGTAAAATTTTCTGAATATTTTCTTCTCAAATCATAAAAATCCGAAAAAATTTTACTTTCAGAGGCACGAGACCAAAGCCGAATCGCTTTTTCAAAGTCACCTTGAGCTAATAGAACAGCATTAAGAGCGCCAAAAGCAGAACCAGCAATCGCTTTTAATTCTATGCCGGCATCCATACAAGCTTTCCACATACCTAGCTCAAATAAACTTTTTTCATCGTCGCTTCCTAAAACCATACAATATTCAGGCATTATTTTACCTCCAGTCGATTTATTATATCAAATTATTTTTAAAAATACATTTACTTTATAAAAAAAATGTTTATTATATTTAAATGAATTGAGGAAATGTAACGATGAATAAAAGAAACAAATATATTATAAAATCCGCATTGATTGCTGCTATCTATTTAGCTCTTACACTTCTTTTTGCCCCGATTAGTTATTCTTTAATGCAAATTCGGATAGCAGAAGCTCTAGGCGTTTTAGCATACTTTACCCCTGCAGCTATTCCGGGACTTGCGCTCGGATGCCTGCTTGCAAATTTATCAAGCCCTTTCGGACTTGTTGATATTATTTTTGGCACCTTGGCTACTGTTCTGTCAGCATATGCTGCAACAAAAATAAAAAATAAGTTTTTAGTGCCCCTTCCATATATTCTCATTAATATGGCTATTGTAGGCTATATTTTATCATATATGTTGCAGGTTAAATTTATTTACGCGGCCTTATGGGTCGCCTTGGGAGAGGCCATCGCGGTATATATCATTGGCTTGCCTCTTTTATTTCTTATTAACAGAAATAAAACATTAAATAAGTTTTTTAAAGATTAATTTATTATTTACTTTTTGATTTAATTCAGATTATAATAATATAGATCCTTTATTAAGTAATATACTTTAATCGGAGTTTTTATGAATTATTCAAAATTTTTTGAATTGGCATCGAAATATCCTTTAGATCCCTTAAATAAATTAGTCTATAGATTTTTATATGCCAATATTGTTGACTTAACGATCTCCCCAGGGAGTAAGTTATCTATATCCAATGTGTCAAATAATCTCAACGTAAGCAGAACAACCGTTAAAGAGGCTTTCAACATGCTGCAATCGGTAGGGCTCGCTACTGTGCAATCCGGACATGGACTATATGTTAAGGATTTAGATATCTATGAATTACAGGAAGTGCGTACTTCAAGAGAAGCTTTAGAAGTAAAAGCAGTTTGGCTGCTGACTGAAAGAGCAACCGCAGAAGATATTAATCAATTAGAGAGTATAAACAGAAGTTTTGAGCAAGCTGTACTCGCCAATGACTTTAAAACGGCGCAGCCAATCAACAAACAATTTCATAAAACAATTTTGGAGCTTTGTGCAAATAAATTTCTCTTGCAAATGTATGCTGTCATAGAATGCCATATAGACCGATATTTTGTTTATGCCCCAGTAGATAATTCTATTATTAAAAAAACAGATATTTACAGCCATTTTGCTGTCAAACAACATGATTCCGTCATTAATGGTATAAAAACGTGCATCCCGGATATAGCGGCCGCAGCCATGCAAAATCATATCAATTCAGCTCAGGCACATATTATGCCGAATTTATTTTAAAATCGTATTTTGAATACAAATATATGAATTTACAGCAGATACTATCTGCTGTATTTTTTATTGATTTACTTTCTATATATATTGACATGAGTATAAAGGAGTAATAATATATATTAAACGATTGCATGCAGTAGATGAATAAAAGGAGAATGTTATGAAAAAAAGAAACGCCATCAAACTTAATCATAAAGATAATGTTGCTATGTGCATTACAGAGCTAAAAAAAGGCGATTTGGTAATCCTCAGCGACGATGAATCTTTTAAAGCTTTGAATGATATACCTTTTGCTCATAAAGTTAGTATTCAAAATATAAAATGTAATGATGATATTATTAAATATGGATATTCCATAGGAAAGGCTACTAGTGACATCATAAAAGGACAATGGCTGCATGTCCATAATATTCATGGAGGAAAACGATTATGACCAAATTATACGGTTATAAAAGATCCGACGGAAGATATGGCATACGTAATCATGTAGTGGTGCTGCCATCTGTTGGATGTTGTAATGGTGTTATACATAAAATAAAAGAAAAAGTTCCTCAAGTTACTACTCTTATGCATGCTTACGGATGTGCCCGAGGCCCTGCAGACACTGCTTTGCATTACAAAACTTTTTTAAATGTTGCTACTCATCCCAATGTTTATGCTGTTTTGGTTATTGCACTTGGTTGCGAAATTCTGGATGCAAATCAACTTGCAGAAGATATTAACGCAACCGGTAAACCTGTGGCCTATATCAATATTCAACAAACAGGAGGAACCTATAAAACGGTTGAAGCTGCTGTTCCCATTCTTGAAAGATTCTTACAGGAAGCCGAAAAGCAAAAAAAAGTTGAATTTGAACTTTCACGGCTAACCATTGGTCTTCAATGCGGAGGAAGCGATGCATTTTCAGGCAGCACTGCAAACAGCGCAGTAGGCATAGCGTGTGATAAGGTCGTAGAACAGGGCGGCAGAGTCATTATTACGGAGACAACAGAATTAATCGGGACTTTGGATATATTGCAATCCCGGGCAAAAAACAAACAAGTATCAGATGATTTAAAAAGAATAATTGAAAACAGATACGCTCTTGTAGAACAGTGCATGAGCAGCAAAGCAGACTTTGTGATATCTCCCGGTAACATGGCAGGCGGAATGACGACCATTCAGGAAAAAAGCCTCGGTTGCGTATGCAAGGGCGGTCACACACCGATTAATCAAGTAGTTGATAATGCAACCATTCCAACTGAAACAGGCTTGATCGTCATGGATGCCACCGGTTACGACACAGAGTCCACCACCGCTGTTGTAGCAGGCGGCGCGCAGATTGTATTATTTACCACGGGGCGAGGAAATCCTTATGGCTTTCCCATTGTTCCTGTAATCAAAATTGCATCTACAACACGACTCTATAACACAATGAAAGATGATATCGACATCAATGCAGGTAAAATCGTTGACGGACTTTCTATTGAACAAATGGGCAAAGAAATTTTTGATGAAACAATCTGCGTTGCAAACGGCAAAAAAACCAAGCCTGAAGTAAACGACACAATAGGATTATTCAGTATTTACTGTGCCACACCATCTTTATAGCTATTAAAGAGCAGCGCTTTCTTTCTGCTCTTTTTTGTTTTATATTTTAAAAGTTCAGAAAATATGGTATGATTTATTTATTATTTTATATTAAATTAATAAAGTTTTAACGAAAACTATATTTGCCAGTGCTTATAAATCGAGACTTTTCATCTGTTAGCTTTATATATCTTTACATAAACCTCATTAAAAATGCACTGAATGAGACTGTATATTGATTTAATATGTTAATGATAACTGATAATTTATAAAAGCATAGGAGCGCTTATGGACCACCGGCAATACTTTTTAACTTCTAGTCTAAATAAAGAAATATCCGCCCATATCTGGGCGCCTGAAAATGAAATTAAAGCCATTATGATTATTTGTCATGGCATGGCAGAGCACCTGAAACGATATGAAAGATTTGCCGAATATTTAACACAAAACCACATCCTCGCATGCGGAATAGATTTACCGGGGCATGGGGATTCTTCACAGGAAGGATTGGGTTTCTTCGCACATAAAAACGGCGGAGAATATGTAATCCAATGTATACTTGATTTTAAAGATGATATAAAAAAACAATATCCGTCTGTTCCCCTTATCCTTTTTGGTCATTCTATGGGATCCTTTTTTGCAAGATACATTGCGTCCCAAAACCCTGATGGAATTGATTGTTTCATATTCAGCGGCACATCCGGTCCGAATAAACAGTTAAAATTTGGCAGGTTGCTCGCCTTGTTAGAAACAAAACTGAGAGGTCCAAAACATATAAGCCCATTACTTGATACCTTATGCTTTAAACCATATAATAAAGCATTTAAACCCAACAGAACCGATTTTGACTGGTTGAGCAGAGATAATGACGAAGTCGATAAATATGTCGCGGACGATAAATGCGGCTTTGTTTTTACTGCAAGCGCTTTTTATGATTTCTTTAATATCCTTGAATTCGTAAACTCTAAATCGTGGACCGACAAGCTGTCTAAAGATAAATCTTATTTGTTTTTCTCAGGTACATGTGATCCAGTCGGTCAATTTGGCGAAGGGATATTGGAAGTATATAATACTATGCGAAAAGCAGGCATTCATAATGTTGAATTGAAGTTATACGAAGATGGCCGGCATGAAATGCTGAATGAAATTAATTATACGTTAGTGTACAGCAATATTGTAGATTTTATTTATGAAAAATTAAACATAGAAGGAATCGTCTATGAATAAAAAGTATGTAGTCGCCCTGGATCAAGGAACTACATCTTGCAGAGCTATTTTATTTGATAAAAATTATCATCTGCTTGGCATATGCGTCAGAGAATTTACACAAATTTATCCTCAAGCCGGCTACGTAGAACATGATGCGATGGAGATTTACCATACGCAGCTAGATGTTTTAAATAATTTGTTACAAAAACATAATATAGATGCTAATGAAATTTCCGCCATCGGTATTACCAACCAAAGAGAAACAACTGTTGTGTGGGACAGGCATACATCTCTTCCCATCTATAATGCAATTGTATGGCAATGTAGAAGAACCGCAGATTTATGTGAAGAATTAAAAAATTCTTCACATAATACTTATATTCATGAAAATACAGGACTGCTTGTTGACGCCTACTTTTCAGCGACAAAAATCAAATGGATATTGGACAATGTAAAAGGAGCCAAAAGCAAGGCGAAAAACGGAGATTTATTATTTGGTACTATAGATACGTGGCTGCTTTATAAATTCACACAAGGCAAAATTTTTGCAACAGATCACACCAACGCCAGCCGTACAATGCTTTATAATATCAAAACTCTTCAGTGGGACAATACTTTATTAAGTGTTTTTGATATTCCTTCCTGCATGATGGCAGAAGTAAAAAATTCCAGCGACTATTTTGGAGCTATACTAATCAATGGAATTGAAGTTCCTATCACTGCATGCTGCGGGGATCAACAATCATCGCTGTTTGGTCAATCTTGTTTTTCACAGGGCAAGGCAAAAAATACATATGGAACAGGTTGCTTTTTATTAGCCAACATGGGAAATAAACCACATTTAAGTACAAACGGTATGATAACAACCTTGGCTGCAAGTATAGATAATGAAATAACATATGCTATCGAAGGCAGTGTATTTGTGGGCGGCGCAGTCATTCAATGGTTGCGGGATGAACTGGGAATTTTAAACACATCGTCTGAATCGGAAGAAATGGCTGCAAAAGAAGAAAATAACGGCGGCGTATATATTGTGCCTGCATTTTCGGGTCTCGGTGCGCCATATTGGGATATGTATGCAAGGGGTACTATAAGCGGTCTGAGCCGAGGCAGTAATAAACATCACATTATTCGCGCAGCACTTGAATCTATTGCTTATCAGACAAACGATGTTCTGCAAACAATTTCGAAAGAATTTAATTTATCTATCGATGATTTAAAAGTAGACGGAGGCGCTTGTGCGAATGATTTTTTGATGCAGTTTCAAGCTGATATTTCTCAAATTCCTATTATCAGACCTCAAATCATTGAAACTACTGCATTAGGCGCAGCCTGTCTTGCAGGATTAAAAATAGGGTTTTATTCATCAAAAGAGGACATTATCGCAAATAGTCCTGTTCAAAAGGTTTTTTATCCTAAGAAAAATACAGCTGATATAAATAAGCTTTTATCAGGCTGGCAAAAAGCAGTTGCAATGACACTTTATAAAAGTAAAATCGAATAAAAATTATAGTTCATAAAAATCGTAATTACTCTTATCTTTTAAAACATTCCGATCGATATCCAATAAGGAATTGCTATGATCATAGTCAGGAGACTGCTTAGAAAATAAGCGGTACCGTAAAGACCAAAATGTTTTGAAGTCCAGCCGTTATCATTAAAACTCGTTTGCGCCACTAAGGCAAACATGTTTTGATAATTTAAAAAACATGCATTCATGGCAATTGTTATAAGTGGTATCCAAACAAGAGGATCAATGCCATATACTTTTGCTATCTGTGGTATGACCGCTGTCAAAATTGCCATCGTCGGTATGAAGGCGGCAACATCGATAAAGCGCAGGAAAAACATTGCCAGCAGTACGCCATAAACAAATACCCATGGGTTTACGCAAAGCGGAGAAATAAACTCTACTAAAATTGAACAGAGCCAATCCGCAACACCAGATTGGGCAAAAATCGCACTAAACCCCATTGCAGTTCCGATAAAAATAATTAGATCCCAACTGATCCCGGGGCCGATATCTCTGCCTTTAATGATACCAAAAGTCGAAAACAGAAACCAAGCTATGAGGCAAGTCGCCACATCAGGAATATGATGCAGGGAATTTGTGACAAACATCAAAAATGCTGCCGATAAGATAACCGCAGTAATTTTTTCTTCCTTACTTATTTTCCCTAATTTATTATATTCACAATTAAAGGCTTCTTTACTTAAATTTAAAGGTTTTGAAGGCTTTAATACAATATAGCCTCCAATGACTGTAAACAAGCTGATCACAGCAGCCGGAAGCAATGCCACTTTTATCCACTGATTAAACGTAATAGTTCCCAGATCCGCAGCAGATGCAAAAAATCCGTTCAATATAGGTCCTGTAAGAGATCCTGTAAGCCATCCTGTTCCTGGAATGATTGCCATTGCCCAGGCAGTCAACAAAATAAGTGACCTTTCTTTTGAACCTTTTTCAAAGTTGCATATATCCACGCAATTTAAAACAATCGGCGTTACAATTACCACTCTAACATTAATAGAAGGCGTCAGCATAGACAGAGCGATCCCTATGATTGTCCACATCAATAGCAGTCCGCCATAAGAAAGTTTGGCTTTTTTCATTCCATAGTAAGCAATACGTTTACCCAGCCCCGTTTTGGCTAAAGCGAATCCGAAGAAAAGTGCGGGTATTAGTGTCCATACGGCAGAACCTGAAAATCCGGAAAATACAACACTTGCGGGAAGACCTATAGCCAGCATAGACGCCATAAAAAATGCGCCGCCGATGGAAAATGGAATATCGAAAGGTCTAAAAATCCATAACCCGATTGTTATGGAAAGTGACATTAAAATAAAATATCCCTGAGATGTCAGTGCTTGCTCAAAAGGTTTTGCAGTAAAGATATATAGTCCTAAAGCTAAAAAAAGTATCGATCCTATCAGGCTTGCTTTTTTATACATATTGCTCCTGTATTCCATCTATAAAATGTATCGATAGACATATATTTTATTTTTATTATATCATTAATAATTTATTTTTTAAATTCAAAAAAAAGCCCCCATGGGAATGAGGCTTTTTATGAGGAGTAAATGAAGTTGTCTTTATTAAAAGTAAAAATTTTTAAGCTATTTCCTTTTTTTCAAGCTCTTCAAGCTCTTTGCCGTAAAGTGCCTTAAAATTAGCCGGTCTCTTATCAACAATAGCAGTAATGATGACCATAGCTATTGATACTAAACATGTACCAAAAACTGCTTGGCCTGCGATTACCATTTGCGGTATAAAGAGACTTAAAATACCAAAAATTCCGCCAACAACCATAACCACAATCCCTGTACTTTTTCTTGTTATTTTTGGTGTTGCAAATGCTACAAACATAAGTACAGCAACAGGAGTCCATAGTGTTAAGAGTTTCATTAAAGTATCGATAATGCCTTTCATATTGATTGCAAAAAAATAACCTAATACGATAATTACCAACATCATGATTCTCGATGTCCAAACTTGTCCTTTTTCGCTCATATTTGGTGTGAAATATTTAACCATGATATCTTTTGTAAACATTGTGCTCTGACCAACAGCAAGCCCTGTTGCTGTTGACACATCAGCCGCCCAAAGTCCTGCAAGTGTGAAGCCTGCGATCCAAGGATTGATTTGTGTAATAACTGTCGGCAAAGCTAATTTAGCGCTTTCAAGACCAGGGAATTGAGATGCAGCTGTAATACCTAAGATTGCTGATATAAAGCCCATTGGAAGCATAATAATTGCTGCGAAAATAAATCCATTTCTTGCATTTTTACGATCTCTGGACGCTATTGTTGTTTGTGTACATGTCTGGATTGCAAAGGCCAGAACCGTCATCGATAATACTTGTCCTAATACTTTTGCCCACCCGTATCCTTTTACCGGATCAAACCAATGAGAGCCATCACCGGACATGCCAACAGGAAGCGCTGCTTTAATGACATCCATACCGCCAAAATGATTCACTACGACTAACACGCCTACAACTAACCCAACAATAATAACTATACAGTTTACAACATTCGACAGAGCCGCCGACCAAAGCCCGCCTATGATAGCCACCAAACCAAATATTATTGCAGATGCAAGCATACCGGTCGCTGTTGTAAAAACATCTGGAAGCAGTGATGCAAGAATAGCACCGCCTGCTACCATTTGCATTGCAAATATTGCAAAGCCAACAAACATCTGGGCAAGCATAACAATAAATCCGGTTGCTTTACCAAATCCCAAATCCAAAGCTTCGATAACCGTGACCGCTCTGCTCATTCTGAGGCGTTTTGTTGCGGCAATACCGAAAATTATAGCTCCAATCGCCCAGGCCACAAGATAATTGCCTGCTGATAATCCGTATGTATACGCATTTTCAGCGACCCCAACCGTGGATACCCCGCCAATTCCAAGCCCTGCAATTATAACCCCAATCAACAACCAGTTCAAATTTTTTCCTGCAAGCAGAAAGTTTTCAGTGTCTTGCTTTTTCATCATTCGTGTTGAAATGAACGATACGGCAAGCATTAAAAACATATAACCAATAATTATGCCTAATGTGATGCTCATGAATTAAACCTCCATTTTTTTATAAAATAAATCTTCTATTGTTGCGTCACTGCCAAGTCGATTATATTTTTTCGCCAACATAAGTAAGTCTCTCGCTACGTTATAATTTAAATTAAATCCTTCCTGCATACGTTTTTTCATATTCATATGTTCAAGTTCTCCCGGCAAGAATACTTCACTCTTGCCTTTTGCAGGTTCTGTATTTTTCAATTTTGTTGTATAGTATTCAATATCTTTTTCTACTTCTTTTAATGGTCTTATTTGATTGACATCAATTGCTAAAAACATATAGCCAAGATTCTCTTTCATTCCTTCTGTTTTAATCCAGCCGACATCAACCCCCGTACTGGCCCCGGGCAATACAGCTGCCATCATTTCAAGCAAAACAGCAAGGCAGTATCCTTTCGGTCCTCCAAAAGGAAGAAGTGATCCAGGTCTTTCGAGAACATCTTTAGGATCATCTGTTTCCACACCAAATTCATCAACTGCCCAGCCCGGAGGAAGTTTTTCCCCTTTTCGATCAGCAATCTGAATTTTCCCGTAAGCGACATTGCTGCATGCCATATCCAGCATAACATTATCCCTGCCATCGGCTCCCTGCGGGAATGCCATGCTTACAGGGCTGTTTCCTAAAACAGTGCCCCGTCCGCCAAAAGCAGCCATAACAGCTGCGGAATTTGCAAAAGTAAAACCGATCATACCTTGCTCTGCAGCTTTTTGTGCATAGTAACCGGCAATTCCAAAATGTCCGCCATTTTTAACGCTTACCATTCCGATTCCAGCTTGTTTTGCCTTTTCTATGCATACATCCATAGCTTGAGGCGCCATGACAATGCCCAGTCCGTTTTGCGCATCTAAATACGCAGTAGCTGCCGTTTCATTGATAACTTCTAGCTTAGCATGTTTATTAATCATGCCTTTTGAAATCATAGTGTCATAAAACTCAAGTCTCGCAACTCCGTGCGAATCTACTCCTCTTACATCGGAAGCAAACAATACTTCAGCTCCATGACGCGATTCTTCTTCATTAAAACCAAATGATATAAGTGTATCAAATGCTATTTGATATAGTTGCTCCACACTTACATGAATTGGTTCTGACATATCTACCCACTCCTTTTTAATTGAATTTAAGTCAGCGCGCTTTAACTTTGAATTTATTATAATGAACGGATAAAAAATGTTTGTATACGGGTACAGCATTTAAAATGTAATCATATACATTTTTAAATTTATGTAAATTTTTTTTATTTCTATTTCATTTTTGTTTAAAAAGTAATAAAATCTGACTTGAAATCGGTTAAAATATGACACTTTTATTGAACTGTTTTAAAAAACGTACAATATTAGAAACTTTTAAGCTTAATTAGAAATGAAAAACATAAAAAATAACAAATCAGCCTTCAAACTGTATTTAATCTAAAGAAAAAATAAATAAGATTTCACGTAAGTATCCTTCAAATTAAAGTTATAAATATTGATATACTGCAAAACTTTTGTTAGTATAACAAAAAATTATCATGTTCGACAAAAAAGATTGCTATGATTAAATATAAGCTAATAAGAAGGTATTTACTATGTGCTCTCAAGAGATTCAACAACTTAACGAAAAATATCCTTATGATTCTCTGTCACGTATTGTAAGCAGATGTCTCAGAGATAAAATCATAAAACTGGAATTAAAACCGGGAGAGAGATTAAACATCTCTCAACTCGCTTCATCATTATCAGTAAGCCGCACAACTATTCGGGAGGCTCTTACTTTGCTCGTTGAAATATCATTGATTGTGCAGCATTCTTCATCGAAATTCTCAGTGGCCGAACTCAACACATATCAAATGTTTGATATGTATACCGCCAGAGAAATCATAGAGATAAAAGCAGGCATGCTTTTATGTGAAAGCATTTTAGATGAGCAGCTCAATCATTTGGAATATCTTGCAAGAGATTTTGATAACAGGCTGAAACGTAAAGAATACATGGAAGCCAGTGAAGCGGACAAAGAATTTCATCGGCTCATTGTAGAATATTGCAATAATACATATATAAAAACAATGTATAGCAGCATATACAGCACCATTGAACGATATATATCATATACTTCAGTAGCGCTGACCATATCCGAAGGAAATCCTTTTGCGAGTTCTGTAATTAACCAGCATTTAATGATCGTACGTGCATTGGAAACCAGAATGCCAAATAATGTTGCTACGCTCATACAACGTCATTTGGCAGTAGGTTCAAAACTTTTATCTTTTCCAGGACTGAGCTTAAAACTTTAACTTTTTGAAATATTATTATATGGAGTTGTTTATGTACTCACCAGAAATCCAAAAACTATTTGAGAAGTACCCCTTTGACCCTCTCTCCCAGATCATTTACCGCTATTTATATGATCAAATTATTAGATTGAAAATTCAACCGGGATCAAAACTAAACATATCCCATCTGGCAAATGATTTAAATGTAAGCCGCACAACAATCCGCGAAGCAGTGACAATGCTGATTTCAGATGGATTAGTACTTCAAGACGAACAGCGTAGATTGACAGTGACAGAATTAAACACTTATGAAATGTTTGATGTTTATGAATCCAGAAAGATATTGGAACTTGATGCCGCAAAAAGGCTATGCGAATATATAACTGATAAAGAAATAAAATTGCTGACAAAATATGCGCAAGACTTTAAAAAAGCCATTGAGCAGAGGAATTATTTGGCCACGTTTGAAGCCGATAAAAATTATCACCGATTAATTATTGATTCTTGCAGAAACAAATATATTAAAATAATGTATCAAAGCATTGCAGGCTCTGTTGATCGAAATCTTTCTTACGGCACAGTCGTATTAACAGCAAAAGCAGATGATAATTATCCATTTTTTTCTGCTGCGATCAGCCAACATTTTATGATCATACGCGCATTTGAATCAGGCATTCCCGATAATGTAGCCACCATTTTAAACCGTCACTTGGAAGATGCAACAAAAGTCGTCTCCTATCCGGGCGCTTATTTGAAATTATAATTTATTTTTTATAGCATTTTTACTTAAAAAATGCTAAACTGCCAATAAATAGAAGAATTTGTTTTGGAGGTTTAAAATGGTTATTGGGCATAAAGACGATGTAGTAGCTGTTATACACAATGACGGTGTGAACGTTATAGGCACCAGTCTCAAAAAAGCGATTGGTCCCGAAGAAGGCTGGGAAGATTATGTATTGCGCTTTGTTGAGGTAGCACCAAAGGGTCAAAGCTTTGATCATATTCATCCATGGCCGCATATTAATTATTATATTAAAGGAAATGGCATGCTTACCATTGAAGGAGAGCAATATCCTGTGTGTGAAGGAATGTATTCTTTTGTTCCGGCTGACAAACAGCATCAATGGAAAAACACATCTGATGAAAAACTTGAATTCATTTGCATTGTGCCAAAAGAAGGGCATAAATAATTTAACTCGTATTTTATCATTAAATAAAAAGGCTACTCTATCAAGAGTAACCTTTTTATTTTGGGAAAAATATAATAACCATTAATCTTTTTATCGTAAAGTATTTTTAAGTTAAATACCCTTTTATCCTAAATATTTAATAATATTTTGAATTTTCTAATTATTTATTTAAAAAATATGATATTTTTCTTGCAAATAGTAATTATATTTGGTAATATTTCTATTTATATACATTGGAATAACATAGCATTGTTTTGGTGGCAGGGATTAAAAATTTTTTTATATTTTAATTAAAAATCAAATTATGATTTTTAAATAATTTTGTATGCGGAGTTGCCTATGTATCCAAAAGAAATTCAAAATTTATTAGATAAATATCCTTTTGATCCTCTTTCACAAACGATATATCGTTACCTTTATGATCAAATTATCAGACTGGAGATGCAACCGGGCAGCAAACTAAATATATCTAATTTGGCCAGTAAATTAAATGTTAGCCGTACAACTATTCGAGAGGCCATCACTATACTCATTTCAGATGGACTTGTATTGCAAGACGAACAACACAAATTCACAGTCGCTCAATTATATACCAATGAAATGTTTGATGTTTATGAATCTCGAAAGCTGCTTGAGCTTGATGCTGCAAAAAGACTTTGCGAATGCATTACAGATAAAGAGTTAGCGCTGTTGACAAAATATGCGCAAAATTTTAAAACAGCAATTGAACAAAAGAACTATTCGGCTACTTTTGAAGCTGATAAGAACTATCATCGTTTAATCATAGACTCCTGCCAAAACAAATTTATTAAAATCATGTATCATAGTATTGCAGGCTCCGTTGACAGGAATCTTTCATACGGAACTATCGTTCTTACCAAGAAAACAAATAACGATCATCCGTTTTTTACTACGGCTATCAATCAGCATTTCATGATTATTAAAGCTTTTGAATTAGGCATTCCTGATAATGTCGCCATTATTTTAAACAGACATTTGGAAGATGCAACAAAAGTGATTTCCTCTCCGGGTATTTATTTAAAATTATGAATCATTGTATTTTATACAACTATATAATAAAAGATTATTTGATATGCTATACATAGTCTTTTATTATTTTTTCTTAAAAAAACATTTTATAAATGTTTTATTTTAACATCATCAAAAAGTTCAGCAAATTTTTCTGCTATCAGCTGCCTGTGACATCTTGACGGCATCGCTTCGCTGCAAAGCAGGCAAATATTATTTTTTGAAGAGTATTTTTCTTTTATATAAGAATCAACGTTTCTTTGCTTTAATAACTCTGCAAAATCTTTTTTATATTGCGGCCAGTCAATTTTTTTATTTTTATAATTTTTCATAATCTCATCACTTGGAGCAAACATAGTATCATGAATATACTCAATATTGCATATCGCGTTTAAAAAATATTTTATATCAGGGTACTTTGCAAATGCAGCCAATTGAGAAGTATTGTTGAGACGAATATCCAACACCATAGCTACAGCATTATTTTTCAATAATTCAAAAAATTCCTGTGCTGTTTTTTTTGTAAAACCTATTGTATATATTTGTTTCATTTTCATATCTTCCTTTTTTGATTATTACAGCAGTATTATCTGCCTAATTTTTGATATATTTGCGGCATTCACTTACTTATCGATAACATACCGTATCATAGCAGTCGCCTGTTGTTCGTCAATATTGCTGCTTGCAGGCCCGCCGTCCGTAGTGGGCAATCTCATGCATCCAAAGCCCAATACCGAAACCTTCCAATCTAGCGATCCGAGTTTTCTGTATTGCATTTGAATACCTCTTCAATTTTATCTTCATATTTTAAGTATATCATATTTTATTCAAATTTTATTTTCTGAATAAATACTTGATTATTTCTATGATTTACTTTTTTATTTCTTTTTCTTTGAAAATATATTAAACAACTATACAAAAAACCTCTGACAAAATCAGAGGTTTTTTTTTGATCAGATTAATCAGAATTTTTATTTGAATTGTTGTTTGATTGGTTGCTGTTATCAACTGGTTTATTTGTTTGAGTTTGTGTCTTATCTTGTGTTTGATCACAGTCTTCATCACATTCCTGCTCTTTTAATTGTGTTTGATCTTGGGTTTGTGTTTTTAACTGATCTTGGGTTTGATCTTGGGTCTTATCTTGTGACTGTGTTTTATCGCCATTGCTGTTATCGCTATTTTTGTTATCACTATTGCCGTTGCCTTTTGTATCTGTATATCTGCTCATTAAGTCTTTGATTGATTCATTGACATTATCGCCTACTTCCTCACCGAGCAGATTGGTAATAATATTTAACTTGCCCGGCGTTATATCTAATTCTTTTGCCTGCTGCACCATTTCATATCCCACCACTCTTACATCTGCATCTGCATTAACATCGTTATCTTCTATTTCTTCATCGATTGCACCTTGCAACTTTTGAGATAGGCGCATAGCATTCTGATTATTCTTCGCACTTGCGGCTATAGCTATTTCGCCGCCTTCTCCATTAAAATATCCGGCTCTCTCCAACTGCTCAATAGTCATACAAATAGCATTTTCCACACCTTGATTTTTTAAGTTGAGTTTTTCTATAATTGCTTGTGCATCATCATTTACTGCTTCTGCCCCGATAATGCGCTCAAACATATTTACTTTCATTAAAATACTGGGATTTACATCCAAACTCACATAATAATATGGGGTTGTATACGCCAATGCGCCTACACTGGTCAACATGAAAAACATTGCCGCTGCCACCGCAACTTTCCATTTTTTTCTAATGGATCTCTCCTTCATTATTATCACATCTCCAATCGAATAATTTTGGTTCTTCTTTTTTACTACGATTCCGTCATCTTGTAATAACGCAGCATATTCACCTTTAATTTGTACCACAACTGCCTTCATCGCAAATTCTCTCCTTCTTTTACAAAACTTAAATATTCTGAAATAACAGGATATTCTCCATGGAGTATTTCAACTGCTGCTATTATATATTTACGGTGGCGTTCCAAAATTTTTCGGGGTATATTTAGTTTTTTCTCTATTATTTTGACGGGTAATTGTTTTGTATTTCTCATTTGTTCAATTAATTCAATACTATTTAGTAAAAATAATATTGCCTCTTTGCATGCATACTTTGTTTTTTTTGCTTTAGGTGAAAACTTTGCAAGGTCCATAAATGTAAAGTTATATTCATTTAGAACTTGCTCTATCGCTTCAATTTCCCATTTCAAATGATCATCATGATGCATTTCAGCATGGCTGTCTTCTATTGCTTCAACTTGAATTTCAGCTTTATATTTGCTTTGACCTCTATAATAATCTATAATACTTCTGCTGATAATAAGTTCAGCAAAAGCATAAAAATTCCCCTTCTTCTCATCGTATTTCTGAATTGTTTCGTAAAACGCAAGCAGAGCGATTGAATATTCTTCATCGCTTTTTGAAACATATCTTTTTGCCGTTTTTGATGCTACTTTCAGTATATAAAAATCATGCCGAGCAATAAACTCGTCAATATTATGCATATTACTGAAATCAAAAGAATTATTTTGATCGAGCTCTTGCATTCATTTCCTCCAACACTAATTCAAATACATTTATCTACTAATTCTATTTACTTATGTAAATATACTATATAAATATATACGGTTGCACTACTATTATTTTCGGGGTAAAGCTTTTATTTATTAAAAAAGCTACAGAAAATCTATAGCGCTTTAAAAAGTAATATTTAATTTTATTTTAACAGAGTTAATATCCTCTGTCAAAGAATGACTTATTTTACCAGTATATCTTTTATTTAAGTATTTATATTTGCACGGCTTGCCTGGATTACTTGCTGATTTCTTGGAATTTTAAAATTTCTGCCGTCCTTTACAAAATTTGCTCCGGTTTGTCTAAAAATAAAAGCCACTCCGCTATCTATACATTGCCTGCGAATACGCAAGATCCAGTCATAATTACATACTCTCGCATGAGGCCCGCTCTCCCCTCCTACGCTGAGATATGTTATCCAACGTCCAAGAAATTGATGGATATAAAGATCCTCAAGTAAAGGTTCGCAGATAATAAATTTACTTTTTACCGGTAATTTTTGAAATACCGGAAGACGTAACTCTGCCTGTTTTTGATTTTCAATTGTGCAGCCAATTGTTACATTGTTATATCCCCTTGCCCAATCTTTCGGCAAACAATCCATCACTCGAACAATACGTTTTGTGATAATATTAAAATGTATATCGTTTCGCTGCTTTATCATATCCCAAATCTCACTACTCCAAGCATCTGCTTCTTCAATAAAAAAATCAGAAGTCATACAGGCATAAACTTCCGCTCCGCTTTTTAGTTTATACTCTCCACAACGCAATCGTTTGACAGGTTCAAAAAATGATGCTGTCTTCTCAATAACGGAGGCATCTTTTCCGATTATTTCATCCCTTTTGTACACGTAACAATTTTCACATCCTTCGGAATATTTATGGCATCCATGCCAGGGATTCCATGTGACCATTTATGTCTCCTTAATACATTATTCTTACTATAATTATAACATAAACAAAAACTACCGTTAAAATAACGGCAGTTTAAAATCTCATATTTTTATAAACTTATTCAATTTATTTTATATATATGTGGTTTTCTGTCTTTGAAAACATTAATTGAAATTCTTATATTTTCAATAATATTCAGATCCAGCTCAGCGGTTACGATCTCTTCATTTCCTCCGCCTCTTGCGATGACTTCTCCCCACGGATCCACGATAGACGAGCTGCCGCCAAATTGAATATTCCCCGCCTTGCCTACAGAATTACATGCAACAACAAACATTTGGTTTTCGATTGCTCTTGCCTCACATAATACATTCCAATGATTGATACGAATAAACGGCCATTGAGAAGGTATAAACAACACCTGGATTCCTTTTAATGCCAATGTGCGGATTAATTCCGGAAAACGCAGGTCATAACATATAATGATGCCACATAAAACCCCGTCAAGATCAAAAGTTACGACTTGATTTCCGGCCTCAAAATACACATCTTCTTCCAACGGTGAGAAGAGATGTGTTTTATCATATTCGGCAATGTACTCTCCTGTTCTGTCAAAAATTAATGTTGTATTATATATTTTATCATTTTTTACATTGGCGATAGATCCTGCTATGATATTGATATTGAATTCCCTCGCAAGCGCTCCAAATTGATTTCGTACATTTTGACCATCAATATCACATAACGCAGAGAGATTTTCTTTCGGGAAAGACCCTACATTCCAAGTCTCCGGAAAACAAATGACATCAGGCCTATCTTTTGCGGCACTGCAAACCAATTCTTCGGCATGCTTAAAATTATATTGCGGATCGCCTAAAAGCATATCCATTTGAATCAAACTAACTTTCATGTTATGTACCTCTAAATAAAAACTAGAATTGTTTGACTATTCTGTTAATTATAATAATAATGTACTTCTAATAATTATGCAATGAAAATTTAATCTACACAATAATGACCGATTTATTTTTTACAAAAGGATTTTTGCGCACTGCGAGCGACCATAAATATGGATATTTTCTTTTCAGATGCTTCATGTATTTAATCCATTCGCATATAAGCATTCCATATATACGGACAATATCTATTGCAAGATGTTCTAGATCGGTATCCGGCAAGTTTGCAATATCTTCTCTGTTTTCCAATTCATCTGTTAAATGATAGAGAGCCCAAAGCATATTTGTGAATGTATCTATTTCTAGTAAATTAGGATTACTAAACAAAGATAAAAGATATCCTTTTTTCTGAGGTAGCTGCCTTTTCAATTCGACTAAAAGATCCTGTGTAATATTTACATGATATGAATAAGTTGCCATTGTTTTGGCAACACTTTTAAAATTACTGTCCTCCCAGGCTTGATTCATATTCAACAAAGATGAAATTTCCTTTAATTCAATAATATTAGAATTTAACATTTTGATAGTGTCTGTTCCAATTTCGCTGAAAAAAGAACTTATTACAATATTCTGATGTTCTAAGCGTTCTTTCTTTTCTCTGTCTCTTAAAATTTTATCCAAAATAAAAGTGACCAGTAAAATATGAATTGGCATAAAAATCATATCCTGGAAAAGCAAGAAGCCTGATTCATGTATATCATGAAAAATCACTTGTTGTAATATAAAGAATGTTATAGATGCAAAAAACAATATAAAAATAATCACATGATTAAACTTTATTTTCTTCATATATTCCTACCCTTTAATTTTTTGCTTATTATAGCATACACTGCAATGAATATAAAATAGTTATATTTTATTATACTATTATAAAATAAATTTTACTTTAGATTTTTCTAAAATAAATATAAGGAGTAAACTCCTTATATTTATACATACTATTTTTTATTTGATCTTTGTTTAATGAAAAATAATTATTCAAATAATACAGAATTTAAAAGATTATCTATCTTATCTTTTGCTTTGCTTATTGCTTTTAATCTCTCTTCTTCACTTGTGCCCGTGCCGTCTACTAATAGTTCTTCAACACTGCTAAATCCCAAAAATTTTATGATATTTAATAGATAGCTTCCACCTTTATTCAAAGCCGGCTTCATAAGAAATGGAATATTTGCGCCTGATGCCTGCACATAAATAAATGTTCTTTGTTTATCATTTAAAAGGCCTTTTGGCATATTGTTCTCAAACGCGATTGTTTTATCTTTCAAAATAATGCTGTCTATATAATCTTTTACTATACCGGGAAAAGAAAGACTCCACATCGGCGCAGCAAATACTACAATTGATGCAGATATAAATTGATCACATAATTGTATCATTTGCTGTATTTCATTTTGTTCCGGCTGCGATAATTTTAATATGGTATCATTATCTATCATTGCACTGCGGCTGCTAAAATAATGATATTTTGGTCTCGGAATATATTGAAAATATAAATCCAATTCTTCCAACTTCAATTCCTGATATTTATCCAAAATACGATTGACTACTATTCGGCTTACTGTCTTGCTTGAAGACAAATGTTCCGGCTTTGAATTAGCTGTAATATAGAGTAAATTATTCATGTATCTACCTCTTCGTATAAACTGCTTTTATTATGTTACATTTCGTTTATAAAATACCTAATTAATATACTAAATATAATCAACATAATTTCCCCAATTAAATTACAACAGGCAAACGCTATTCTACAAAGTAAGGGCATACAGATATGTAAGCGGCAGCAGGGTATACGGCAGTTATTCTTCCTATCATTCCGCTAAGCCTGTCCCGTCAACTCCGGCCGCAACAGCATATCGTACTTTGGAAAACAATATTAAAATATCTTGGAACTCGGTGAGCGGTGCGAGTGGTTATCAGCTCTATCGAGCTACTTCTTCTACCGGCAACTATTCTTTAATTAAAACAACAAGTTCTACGTACTACGAAAATAAATCTTTAACAGAAAACAAAACATATTACTATAAAGTGAGAGCTTATAGAACTATTAGTGGCAATAAAATTTACGGCAATTATTCAGCAATTGTGAGTGTCGTAACGAAATATATGCCAAAAATCTCATCAACAAATCCAAGCTCCACCTATTATAATATAAACTATATTTCGATCCATATAACAAATAATGGTACTCTTCCTATTACTATTTACAATGATGGTGCGTATCTTTGGGATGATGAATCTTATGATTATGACAGGGATTTAGCAATAGTTGATAATTATTTAAATGTATGTACAGCTGTTACTCTTTATCCCGGGGATAGCGGAGGCCTGACATTTAAAATACTAGGTAATTCTACAAGATACACACCGTATTCATCAATATTATTTTTCTTTACATATGATGATATTTTATACTATGCAGATTTAAGTTATTATTATGGCAATTGGTATGAAGCATATACAGATTAATAATTATTATAGATAAAAACTCCTTAAAGGAGTTTTTATTTTATTTACAAGCTTATACTTTCTTAATTATAGTAGATTATTAATTGTTTCATGAAAAATAAGATAGCATTTAATATGTATTAAATTAGACTGCCAATATATTTATCTTTAATTTAATCTGCTAAACGTGAACCTACTATATTATAAATTTAATCTTATCTATTTTTGAAACTTAATCAAATCAAAATTTTTATAATATTATCATATTAATGACAAAACAATTATTAAACAAAAAAGCCTTCCGTAAAAGAAGACTTTTTTTATATTATTCATTTTATTTAACAATTTGAAACACTTCTTTTAAATCATATTTTATCTTCGTCGTCGATATCCCTTCCGTGCGCGGAAGATAGACAAGCTGGACATATTCTTTTAAATATTCAAATTTATCACTCCCCTGCCAATCATCACCCATGACCAGAATATCAATATCATGATTTTTTATATCATCCAGTTTTTGCTCCCAAGTTTTTTCAGGGATAACTAAATCAACATACCTGATTGCTTCGACTATATATTTTCTTTTTTCATAGTTAAAATATGATTTTTTCTTCTTGAGCGCATTAAACTCATCTGTCGATACTGCAACAACCAAATAATCTCCAAACTGCTTTGCTCTTCTAAGTATATTGATATGCCCTTCATGCAGCATATCAAAAGTGCCATATGTTAATACTTTTTTCATTGTATAATACCTTCTTTAACATCCGTTTAACATTCATTTAACATTTGAAGCTATTATACACTAAATATGTGATTTTGTAAAAAATTAATAGAATTTATTCTCTATGTTATAAAGATGATTACTTTAATTCATATTATTTAATAATATAATTCTAGTTAATAAAAACATATTTACCTTCTTCACATATCCAGCTTTAAAATTTCATCATAAACTCTTTTGCAATTATTCCTATCATGATATTTATAAAAATGATCAATTCTTGTTTTATATTCAGTTTCTAATATACAATCGTTTTCTATACTTTTTATAATTTCATCTACCGTACTTTTATAATCATATACCACAGGGCCAAATCCATCTCTTTCATAATCAAAATATCCTTCAATATAGATATGCTGTTTAAAAAATTCATTCTTGTCAAATTGTGTATAAATAATCGGCTTATATAAATATGCAAAATCTATAGCCACACTGGAATAATCTGTAATCAATAAGCTGGATTCTTTAAATAATGTTTGATAATCAGAAATTTTACTATTTTTTTGAAAAACATTATTAAAATCAAAATCATTATATTGTGCCATCAGAGCAGGGTGGATAATAAATACTCCTTGATATCCTTTTTTCGTTATAGCAGACAAAAGTTTAGAATCATTAATTAAAGTATTATAAAATTTAAAATATTCTGAATGTTTAAACGAGAAATTGTATATACGAACTCCATTAACACTTCTCCCTGCATAGCTTTTTCTCCATGTTGGCATAATAACAATTTGTTTTTTCTTTTCATCTGTTAGAGAATCATATCTAGGCATTCCTGTTAATTTGACTACTTTTTCATCATATCCATACTTTCCGTTAAGCGTTGACAGATATTCTTTCTCTGCAGATGTTACAAACATCGCAATGTTTTTATTTTGCTTATGCAACCAAACAGATAAATCATTCATCATAATACCATGTTGTAAAAATATAAATTTATACGTATATAAATCTCTGTAATAATGATTGTTTTTACCAAAAGCATTGAGTACCCAATCGTCCGCTTGTGAAGAGATGATTTTATCAGCCATTAAAAAAATAATTTTATAATAATAAAAATCAAAATTAAGCACTCTGCCAATTTTACGCAATTTTTCATAATCTTGGCTCTTTTTGCTAATGACAAAATAAGGTTTTATATAATTATTTTTTTGATCACAAATATATTTAAATAAATGATATCCATTATCATTAGCAGTATTAGGTCTATCTGAAATCACCCAAATTTCTTTTCGTTTAAATAGCTTACAAGTATAATATGCTAATCTATAAATGATGGTTTTGAATTTTTTTCTATGAAATAACTGTTTAATTAACTTCAATTCAAATAAAATATGTTTAAATATATTATTTTTTTCTTTTATCAGTTCCATATTTTCAGCATAAAATAAATAGCCGTTCGAAATATAATAATTTTTTGCGATATTGCTTAGTTTGCTTGTTTGAGTGTAATTGATATCTAGTTTATATTCTTTTAATTTCTTATATTTCAAAACAAATTTTAATTTGCTTAATTGTTGAACAGGAATCTCTATTGCAAAAGATTTATTACTTTTAATACACTCTCCGCCAAAAAAAACGTCGCTTAAGTGATTTTTTGTTAAATTTAAGTTTAGTTTTTTATTATCTGTCTCACAATATATTTCATAATCAACATCATTAAAAATGGTACTGATTTGACCTTCAATATTTAAACTTTCGTTATACACTTGCAAGATATTAATTTTGAGAAAAGATGGATTTTGTATAAAAGCAATAAAATTCTCTTTATAAAAAATACCATCTAATATTTTTCTGCCTTTTTTATGAGGAGAAATTATTAATTGATTAGCTATATCCATATTATATTTTTTAGATAAAAGAAAAACTTTATGCTCCACATAAATTCCATTTTGTTGACAAATAACAGCATCATCTATTTGATTTAGCAAATTATAGATCTTTGTATCATAAGTTTCCGTATCATGCTTATTCATCGGAGGAGTTATTTTACTTTTAAGCCTCCATTTTAAATCGTACATAATTAAAAACTGAGCATATCTTATTACACAACCATACTTTATTTTCGATAAATCAAAAATTTTTTTATAATATTCGTCAATCGTAACAGTATACCAATCAATATCCTTTTCTTTTCTTTGAATTGCAGATGATTGATCGAATCTTTTACGATAATAATGAAGAGCGTTTCTCATTAATCCATAACTAGGATTATTCAAGAGAATTTCGTTAACAAATTTAGCGTCTTCTCCATACTTAATTTTTGGATCAAATCTATATTTTTTAACTGTCTCACTTTTTATTACCGAACTGGTGATGTGTAATTGAATTTGATTATAGTCTTTTAGTATATTAACAATTTTATTACGATTAAATTTATAATCCAACGCATGAAAATTTTTAGTTGCTTCAAAGAATCTCATTCTTCCCGCTACTAAATCAATTTCATCATAATGTGTTTCAAAAAAATCATAAATTTTTAGAAAAGCATCTCTTTTCCATTTATCATCTGAATCTAAAAAGTTAACATATTTGCCTTCAATATAATCAATGCCATGATTTCTGGCTGATGATACTCCTCCGTTTTCTTGCTTTACATAAATTATATTATCCGGAAACATTTCTTTATATTTTAAACATATTTCTTCCGAGTTATCCAAAGAACCGTCATTGATTAAAATCAATTGAATATTTTCTTCAAAACCAAGGGTTTGATCAATAATACTAACAATAGATTCATCCAAATATTGTTCCACATTATAAACTGGGCTTATAACTGAAATTTTATACTTAAATTGCTGCATATATTTTTACTACTGCCTTTTCAAATGTTGTTTTACTTATTATTAACAAAAAAAATACTATTAAGGATAAAGGCTGCTAAAAAGCAATCTGCAATTAACAATAATAGTCGGATAAGAAATTATCATACTTACTATATTTATTAATAATAAAATTATAAAAACTTCTGTATTATAAATTTTTAACACATCTATCTAATACTCAATATTAGTTGATATTTAATATTCTGTTCGATTATATATCTTCTGTTGTATATAGTCAATATTTTTTAATAATAATTTGTTATATAAACTTTGCTTTCTGTAATTGATTAACTAATCTTTCAGTATTTTTATTATCATTAAATGCAACAATTTCTTTGAATCTTGTTTTATATAAAGAATTTTGCTCTGTACAATAATTTTTTTCAACTAAACCAGCAATATCGTTGTAATCAAGACTTATATCTCCAAATACATTTAATTCATTTAATAATAAATGTCCACCATATTGCTCCATGCATTTTTCTAATTCTTCCCAACAAAAAATAACATTACTTCCACGGTAAAAAGCAGAATACGCTATTGAAGAATAATCCGTAATTAGTAATGCCGTTTCCTGCAATACTCTATCATAACTAAGTAGATTAGAATGCGGAAGAAATTTATTTAAATCAGTTTTGTTAAAAATATCCCTAAATAATGGATGAGGTAATATCCAGACTTTATTTAAATATTTATCTGGAATATTATTAATAACCTGTTCAACCATATTGTAATATGCGGATTTTTTTAAGTCGCCTTTAATAATATTATATTCCCACGGTCTCCAAGTTATCATTATTAAAATATGATCTGCATTTGCATTTTTAAAAGTTTTGTCAAAAAAAGGCAATCCTGTTATTAATAAGTCTTTCTCCTTAAATCCTGCATAATCAATAAAATGTTTCGCTTCAAGCTGTGAAGATACTACGACTTTTGATTTCAACGGCATGTCCGCTCCTTTTCTAACTCCACCGCGAGCTTTTGCATCTAATGAAATCATATACATGACTCCATGCTGCAAAAATATATATTCAATATCCTTACTCAATATTTTATTGTATGCAAATCTGTTTGCACTTCTTAATTCAAATGCATGACCAATAGCTTCACTGGAAATAAATTTCTTACATCTAAAGAAATAATAAAAATGTTTAAAACTATATGCCCATATAATATTTTTTTTATATTGATCTTTAATAAAAGGCACATGCGCACTAGCAGAAGTTATTATAAAATAACAGTTGCTGAAGCCTTTATCTATTAATTTTTCATAAACAACTGATGCGCTTTCCTCATACTTACTACACATTTTTTCAAATAATAAAATAATGTCTTTACCTGGAGAAATCTTTGATAATAGCCATGCAAAAAAAACTTTGCATTTATTACTGAATTTGTCAGTTTTATTTTTCTTTCTAATCGTTATATGTAAAGAATTTTTTTTACCTTGCCTAAAATAGCAAACCGCATCAACATTGTCATATTTATATAGGCAGCTCGTCCTCCCCCTGCCCTTGGTAAAATTAAAAATATCATATATAATATTAAGTTTTATATGTTCTTCTCCCCTTATGAAAGAAAAATTAATGATGTTATGTATAGGGCATTGTAAAAGAAACGTCGTATCTATTTTACAATTGTATATATTAAAATAATATGTATAGGCACCTTTACTGAAAAATTTTATGCCTTTTTTAAATAAAAACCATGTTCTAAGTCTATATCCGTTAATAGTTATAGCTTTATCAAAGTCTTTATTAAAACTCTTTTCAGCAATTCTATAAGCACATACCGAAAAAATACCAATATTTTTTTTAGTCTTATAAAATATTGGTAGGGCATTTGCTCCAATATTTTTTATTTTATCTATGGTTATACCCGTATAATCAAGCATTTCATTTTTTGACTCATATTTTTTATAAAAATTATGTTCCTTTACACCATTCTGATTTATTGTTTCCGTCAAATCTTTATCCATATCTTACCTCTTTATTTATCAAAATTTGACTTAAAAAATAATTTTATTTAATATTTTTTCGCTAACGTTTTGTCCATTTAAATAATTATATTTGTTATTAAACATAGCATATTTTTCATTATAAAAATCCGTATATAAAATATTCTTTATTTCTTTTATCAGATCATTTTCGTTCATTAGAATATTTCCAGGTAAATCATTAAGACTTATATAAAAATCCCTTAAATGATTTTGATATTCATATAAATCATACATATAAAATATGATCGGCCTTTTTAAGTTGGCATAATCAAAAAAAACGCTTGAATAATCGGTAATCAATATATCACTAATAATATATAAATCATTGATATCTTCATAATTTGAAACATCAATAATAAAATCTTCATACTCATCAAAATTAAAATGATTTGCAACAAAATAATGCGTTCTAAAAAGAATAATAAATTCATCTTTTAATGCAGATTGAAGTTGTTTGAAATCTATTCCTAAATCATATACATACCCGACTCCTGTAATATGTTGATTATCTCTCCAAGTCGGCGCATAAAGTATAATTTTTTTATTTTGGTCTATATTTAAATCATTTTTTATCTTCTGAACACTTTGTTTTGAATATTTAAATAAAAAATCATTCCGTGGATATCCTTGTTCAATAATAATATTTTCTTTACCCAAGGTTTTTAAATTAAAAGCTGATATAAATTTTTCTGAACAAAACTTAGAAGGAGATAGCATATATGTATATCTTTTAACATCTATATCATTTTTGTTTTGCAATTCATTAATACTATTCATGGCATTGCCATCTTCACATTTTATATCATATCCTAATTTTTTTAACGGGGTGCCATGCCAAGTTTGAATATAAATTTGATCTTTTCTTTTCTTTACATGATTTGGCACTCTATGATTAGTTATCCAGTATTTTGCCTTTGCATATTTTCGATAATATTCTTTGGAAGCATATCGAACAATTTCAGTATTTTTATTATTTAATAAGAATAATTTTTCAGATGGTTTTTTAAACGCCCACACATAATGAAAATCACTATATTGATCATTATAAAGCATCGTTTCATATAATGCTCTCGGGCTACATGCATATGATCTTCCCATATACGCTTCAAAAATAATTAAATTTTCATCTGTTTTATATTTTTTATAATAAAAATAATATTTAAATAGCCGTTTAAAATAAAGACCCTCTCTAAAGAGTTTACGAAATAAAAGATTTTTTTTAGAATATTCAACTAATATATTTTTTATTTTTTTTTTATATTTCTTCATATTTACCTTCTTGCTTGTTTTCTAATATAAATTTCAATATTAAACTAGTAATTTTTTCTATACTATATCCGTCGTCTGACACATATTTATTTCTAAAATTATTTACTAAGGATATGTCGTATTGATTTTGTTCTATCGCGTCTATTAAATCTCTCGGATTTCCATAGACACAGCCGGGAAATTCACTGTATAAATCAATATTTAATCCATTCTTAGCAACATAATCTTCATAATCATATACATAAAAATATATTTTTTTATTTAATGCTGCTGCTTCGATCGAAATAGCAGAATAATCTGTAATGACGATGTCTGCCGCAGTCAATAATTCAAGTGATGAGACATTTTGAAAATAAGTCACCCTGTCATCCGTAATCAAATTGCTATCATTAGGATGTTGCTTCATTATGAAAATATATTGACTATAATCAATATATTCACAAAGCCTATATAAATTATTGTTTTTATTCACTCGAAACGTTGGCACATATAATATAACTTTTTTATTTTTCAAATCTGGATATTTTTTAAATAATTTTTGTTTAATTAATTTTTCATTTTGAATAATATAATCAATTTTTGGCAGTCCATAACTACGAAATTTTTCTTTAGGAACATGAAAGGCTTCGCTAAAAAAAGGTATCATTTTTTCAGAACCTGAAATAATGATATCATAATTTTGATGCATATTCATAAGCAGAGAAAGCTTAACTTTTCTTCCATATTCCTTATCTAAAGTTTGATATCCAAATTTTTTAATTGCGCCCATTGCATGCCAAAGTTGTATTACTTTCAACTCTTTTTTATGTTTTAAAATGCTGATCGGGATTATATAAGAATCCAGTATACATACCTTAGCTGTAGCTATATGATATAACTGTCTCAAAGTGTGGAAATAGTATATAATACCGCCTGCAAATGATTGGTCTAATTTTTTTGTTAAAACAACTATTTCTATATGTGGATGTTTGCTATACAATGCTTTTTCAAGCAATAAAAAATCAAGAGACGGTTTATTAGACTGCCTGCTCAACAAAACAATTTTGTTTTTATGTATAGGAAACATTTTCATTATAAAATAAATCAGCTTTAAATTCATTTTATACACGATAACTAATATAGCCATGTTGCTTTCTTTCATTTTCATTTCACAAATATAATCGTAACTAAAATGTAACATTTTAACGCATTTAATAATAAACTAAAAAAACTTGCCTGTCAATTGTTAAAATTAAGCAAATTTGGCAGATATTATTATTTAATTATATTATCTCGCTTCTCTGATTGAAAATTAATATTTTTATTTGAGCTTAGATCTAAATTTTCAGGATTTATATCAGTATTTTTACTTATATCGTTTGTCAATAAATACATATTTTCAAAGCCTTCTGTATTCTCTTTAACAAAAATAACTTTAATTGTAGCAAGCAATAATTGAAAATCTAAAAATAAAGAAAAGTTCTCGATATAAAATAAATCCATTTTTAATTTATCAGTAAAAACCGTATTGTATTTCCCATAGATTTGCGCATAACCTGTAAGCCCTGCTTTTACTTTCATTCTGTAACAAAATTCAGGCATCATACGGCTATAAATTTCTACATTCTCAATACGCTCTGCACGCGGTCCTACGAGAGACATATCTCCTTTTAAAATATTAAATAATTGAGGCAATTCATCAATATGTGTTTTCCTAATGAATCTTCCAATAGGAGTAATTCGTTCATCCTCATCAGTCGTAAGCTGAGGTCCATTTTTTTCCGCATCAATGATCATGCTTCTAAATTTCAAAATTGTAAATTTCTTCATATTGACTGTATACCTTGCTTGCTTAAAGAAAACAGGTCCACGATCATATAATTTTATTGATACCGCACATAACAATAGTACTGGGGATAATATAAGAATTCCCAGGAAAGAAAATAAAATATCCATACCTCGTTTTATGACCATTTGTTCTATTGAAGCTCCTTCATTTTTAAATACAAAGGCAGGGGTATCAAGTACTTGCGTTAAATGTGCATTATGCATAAGAATATCTTGAATTGAGGGCATTAAAATCAAACGTTTATTTTTTTCAAAACAATATGAAAGTATTTTTTTTCTTAAATCATTATTAATATCACCTAGAATGACCGTAGAATATTCATCAATATAATCAATAAGTTTATTATATTCTTCTGATTCAAAACATACTAACAAAATATTGTAACGACGCATTTTATAATGATTAAATTTACTGATAAAATCCAAATCATGTGGACTATTCTGACATATGACAACTGCGTCTCGTGCAGGGTGAAGAGAATAAAATACTTTACTTGCATTCCAATAAAACATCGTACTCAAAATACCTTGTAATACCATAAGAAAAAGTATTGGAATAATATTTATTAATTCTCTTGAAACAAGTGACATAATTAAATATGCAATAAAATTAGTTAAAATAATAGTAATGAGATATGAAAGCACCAGCTCCCTGATTCTTAAAACACCTATATCAAAACATTTATAAGTGCCGGCAAGCAAACCAAATATAAATAAATATAAGAAAACAAGAACGATATTGCCTTTTAAATTGAGCATTCCGTAATATTCACGTAATATAATTATAAAAGAAACAAGAGTAACGAATATTAGTATCAATTTACTTAACGAATCAAATAATCGCTGTGAATCTTTTTTTTCAATTTTTTTCATAATTTAATATATATTCCCTTTAGTAGCCTCTAAGATCCATATAACATATCAAATAATTTATGCTAAAATACTTGTATTTAATTATACTATTTATTATAACAAATTTGGTAATCTTTATAAGCCTACATTATATGTCATCAAATACCTCTTTAATAAATCCACTTCATTATATTACTAAATTATAAAATATGAAAGCAAAATATCAATAAATATCCTATATTAATTAACAGCATGAATGAATAATGGCTGATTTTGAATAATTTTTGCCGCATTGTCTTCTAAATATTTTCTTGTACTTTTATTTATCATTTTTTCTACTTTTTTATAAGCATCCGCCAAAAGAGGGGGACGTTTATCTAATGAATGCGTATCCGACGCTAAAACATGTACCATATCATGTATAAAACATGAACGTATAAATTTTTGATCTCTCCATTTAAATAGCTTATCAGCATTTATTTGACAAAGCACTCCAGTATCTACCAAATCTTTTAATATTTCAGGTCGATTTCGAAAATAAGTATAGCGCTCAACATGTGCGAGGATAGGAATAAATCCCTTGAGCCTGATATGATAAAATACTTTCTTGATATTGACAGGGAAATGAGTAACAGGAAGCTCTAATAAAATATAATTCGTATTTTCTATAACTAACTGGCTTAAATCAATCGTTACAATAAAAGGATCCAGATATACTTCTGCACCCAGCAATAAGTTCATTGATAAATTTTCTTTTTTTACTGCTTCAATCAAAGCTGCATACGAATCATTTCTTTGCTTCAAAAAAAGATTTAAATCCAGTACCTCATTATTATAATGCGGCGTTAAAACAACAGTTGATACTCCTTGCTTCTGCTCTTCCTTTAATAAAGCCACGGATTCAGCTATTGACTGTGCTCCATCATCAATCGCTGGCAAAATATGTGTATGCAAATCAATCATTTGTTTGCTTCTCACCATTATATCCGTACCCATAACCGTATCTATATCCATAATTATCATAATAATAGTAACTGTTCGATTTATTTGTATCCATTTCAGCATTATATTGGTTGAGTACTGTTCCGATTATATTGGTGCCTGCCGCCTCCAGATTCTTCTTGGCAGTCTTTACTTGCTCAAATGTAGAATATTTTTGCTTAATTACTAACAATGCTCCATCGCAATGTTGGCTTAAAACAGCCGCATCCGTTACTATAGCCGGAGGTGTATCACAAATTACATAATCGTAATTTTCATCTAAATATTCTAACAATTCTGCCATCCGGTACGAACCCAGTAATTCTACCGGATTTGGCGGGATAGTTCCCGATAACATAACATCTATATTTAAATTTTTCATATGATAAGCAGATTCCTGTAATTTTGATGTTCCACCTAGCACAGAGGAAATTCCTTTTGTTATGACACGATTTATCTCCAAATAATGTTGAATCATAGGTTTACGTAAATCACAATCTAATAACAATACTCTACTTGCATTTTCCGCAAGAGAGATTGCAAGGTTAATGGCAACGCTTGTTTTCCCTTCCCCCGGTATGGCACTTGTAACTACAATTTTTTTATACTCATTATTAAGCGACATAAAATTCAAATTTGTACGAAGAGATTTATAGGCTTCTAAATATACAAAAGGAGAATCAGCAGAAATAATTTCCAATTTATCTACAGGATGTTTTCTCTTTAAATATTTTGATGTTTTTGAGATTTTCATTTTTTTGTTCTCCCTTGCTTTGTTCCACAGCTTTCAATGCTTGGTATAATTCCTAGTACGGGTAAATCTAAATGTTTTTTAATATCCAATTCAGATTTGTAAGTATTATCGAGCATAAACTTTAATACAAAAATTCCTGCTGATACAACAATGCCCAGCATTGCCGCAAGCAAAGCATTCATTTTCTTATTAGGAGATACCGGTGATGATGAAACTGTAGGTTTATCAATCGTCTTTACAGACCCTGCCTCTACTATATCAATAATAATATCTGGAGCAGTAAGCACTATTTGAGAGACGATTTTTAATGCACGTTGCGGATCGGGATCCTTTACTGCGATACGCATTACTTGCGTGCCGTTTACCGCAGATACCGACACTTGATTTTGCAGATTTGACAGACTTTCATTTAAATCCAACGCATTAATAACGGGATTTAAAACTGCACCGCTTTGAATAATAATAGCATACGTATCTACAAGATTTTCAGCCGAAGTGATTTGGTCGTTTGTGACTGCTACGTTTTGATCTATTCTTGTATTCACGATCATTGTAGAACTGGCTTCATAAATCGGCATCACAAAAAGTTTGGTTGCAAAAAAGCCGATAGCGCCTGCCAAAATACCGGCTAAAATAACAATAATAATATATTTCTTTAAATATAATAATAATTCTTTGATTTCGATAGTCGTCTCTTCAAATTCCAGTTGTTCAAACATTGTATACCTCTTGATCTATAAAGATTCTTTTATTGAAATAAATATTAATTTTGACTAATATTTATAACTTTATGATGACGATGTTCACTATAATGATATGCTCTTCCATTCAAATTACTCATTATATTTTACAGTAGTTACTATGTAGCAGTCAAGAAAATTGACCATCCGCTTTACTCATTTTAATTTCTTATATAAACTAACATCATTTACGATAGCAAACAAATTACAGTAGCCAGATTACCTAAATAATCAATTTAATCTCTGCAATATAAATCTCTGGTATATACCTTGTCGACTACATCTAAGATATCATCTGTCATTCTATTTGCTACAATAACATCACTTATGTTTTTAAATTGTTCTAAATTTGTTATGATTATAGAATTATAAAAGGTTTCTTCTTTTAATGTCGGTTCATAAACGACAACTTCTATACCTCTCGCTTTGATACGCTTCATTATACCTTGAATGGCTGATTGGCGAAAATTATCTGAATCTATTTTCATTGTTAACCTATATATTCCCACAATTTTAGGTTTTCTTTTCAGAATCATATCGGCAATATGATCTTTTCTTGTTCTATTTGCGTCAACTATTGCAGACATAATATTCTGAGGAACATCTATATAATTTGCTAAAAGCTGTTTTGTATCCTTTGGCAAACAGTATCCACCATATCCAAACGAGGGATTATTATAATGAGTCCCGATTCGAGGATCCAAGCCTACGCCCTCAATAATTTGTTTCGTATTTAAGGCTCTTATTTCAGCATAAGAATCTAATTCATTAAAATAAGCCACACGCAAAGCAAGATATGTATTAGCAAACAATTTAATTGCTTCTGCCTCTGTCGAACCTGTAAATAACATTGGAATATTTTCTTTGATTGCACCCTCTGCTAAAAGTTTGGCAAAAATTCTTGCTCGCTTTGAATCTTCACCAACTACGATTCGCGAAGGGTATAAGTTGTCATATAATGCCTGCCCTTCTCTTAAAAATTCCGGAGAAAAAATCACATTATCTATCTCAAACATTGCTTTTACTCTTTCGGTATAACCCACCGGAACCGTTGATTTAATAATTATAACCGCATCAGGATTAATCGCTATCACATTTGCGATTACGGCTTCTACTGTTCTTGTATTGAAATAATTTTTTTGCGGATCATAATTTGTGGGAGTAGAGATAATTACATACTCGGCATCAATGTATGCCTTATAATTATCGGTAGTCGCCTTTAAATTTAACTTTTTATTTTTTAAATATTCTTCTATTTCTTTATCAATAATAGGTGACTTTTTATTATTGATCATATCCACTTTTTTTTGAATAATATCTAATGCTGTCACTTCATTATTTTGAGCCAATAGAATTGCATTAGATAATCCAACATATCCTATACCGGCAATTGTAATTTTCATATAAATCCTACCTTCTTTTATGTCTAATCTTCTAATATTTAAAATAAATCTATTTAGATTTATAGAATAATACTCAAATATTCACTTTATAATCATAGATAAATAATTGTTGGTCAGACTTATAAATTAGGCTTTCAGCAATTCCAATAATATGCACCACAACTTATCATAACATATTCTCTAATATATCAGTAATTCTCTTACTAGCAAGCCCATCACCATAAGGATTACTTGATTTGCTCATTATTTCATACTCATTTTTATCTTCAAGCAATTGTTTAAATGCCTTATATATTACTTTTTCATTAGTACCGACAAGTTTTAAAGTCCCCGCCGCAACACCTTCAGGTCGTTCAGTGGTGTTTCTCATTACAAGAACAGGCTTCCCAAGACTGGGGGCCTCTTCCTGAACACCTCCGCTATCTGTTAAAATTAAATAAGACCTTGCAAGAAAGTTATGAAAATCTATTACATCCAGCGGTTCAATAATCTTAATTCTATCACATGCATTAAAAATCTCATCAGCAATTTGTCTCACGAGTGGGTTCATATGTACAGGATATATAGCTTTAATATCTTTGTTCTCATCAATAATTTTTTTAATAGCTTTAAACATATTTCTCATCGGCATACCCAGATTTTCTCTTCTATGCGCTGTAATCATAATTAGCCTGCTATCTTTAGCCCATTCTAAATATTGATGATAATAATTTTCTCTAACGGTAGTCTTCAAGGCATCTATTGCAGTATTACCCGTAATGTAAATCATTAACGAATCTTTTCCCTCTTTGATTAAATTATTCTTTGCTATTTCTGTGGGTGCAAAATGATACTTGGCGATACTTCCTATTGCTTGTCTATTAAATTCTTCCGGATACGGAGAGTTTATATTATATGTTCTTAATCCGGCTTCAACATGTCCAACAGGAATTTGCAGATAAAAACATGCCAATGAAGTTACAAATGCAGTAGTCGTATCACCGTGAACTAAAACAACATCCGGCTTTACTTCTTCAAGAACAGTTTTCATTTTTTCAAGGATATTTATTGTAATGTCAAACAGAGTCTGCTTTTTCTTCATGACGGAAAGATCATAATCTGGAACTACATCAAAAGCGTTTAATACTTGTTTTAACATCTCTTTATGTTGCCCAGATACGCAAACTATTGTTCTGAAATTGCTCCTTGTTCTAAGTTCTTTTACTAAGGGACACATTTTTATTGCTTCTGGTCTAGTGCCAAAGACCACCATTACTTTTTTCATTTTATTATCCAAATTTATATTTTTTTCAATGCTCGAACTACATCTAAAATATTATCATATACTATATCAGCTTCTGTATCTGATTCATTAATCAAATGACCGCTTCTTACTAAAATACATCGTCCTATACCGGCATTCTTTCCAGTTTCAATATCAATTTCTTTATCGCCAATAAAAATACTTTGTTCAAGGTCAATATTATAATCATTTAATGCCTGCTTTACCATCCCAATATTAGGTTTTCTACAATTACATCTAAGATTATATTTTTCAACAATGCCATCGGGATGATGAGGGCAGTAATAAAAAGCGTCAATATATGTTCCTTTTTCTTCCAATAATCCATTAATATAATTATGCAATATATGAATATCATTTTCAGTATAATATCCACGTGCTACTCCCGCTTGATTACTTACAATAATTACTCTATAACCTAATTCATGAAATGTTTTTATAGCTTCTATAGCACCTGGTAAAAATTCAAAATCCTCTATTCTATAAAGATAATTCACTTCTCTATTAATGGTACCATCTCTATCTAAAAAAACTGCCTTATCTTTCATTTGCAAAATCCTTTTGTGCTCTATAATAATCTTCCGGTATTCCGATATCAATAAAATATCCATTACTTTCAAAAGCATATATATCATATTTTAAAGATTCTAATATCATTTTTTCAAATGAAAAACATTCATTATTGATATCACAAAATATTTGTTTATTTATATAATACATACCTGCATTAATTATGCCTTGTTCAGTTTCTTTTTTTTCTATAAATTTAATAACTTTATTATCTTTTACAATAACCGAACCATAGCGATCATAATGATACATTGTTTTTACTGCAATCGTTATGCAACCATTATGAATATTATGGAATGTTTTCATACCGGCAAGATTCACATCAAAAAATGTATCCCCATTAGTAATTAAAATACTATTTGCATTACATTTCTGCAGTGCTTTTTTGATAGCACCACCCGTTCCCAATGGAGTATCTTCATCAGAATAAATAATTTCCATGTCTTTATATGAATTTTTAAAATAGTTTTTAATTGAATCGCTTTTATAGCCTACGGCTAGTACCACTTTCTTGAAATTATACTCTTTTAGATGATTTAATATATACACTAAAAACGGCTTGCCGTTAACGAGAGCCATTGGTTTAGGCACATCAGATACTATATGACTCAATCTTGTTCCAAATCCTCCGGCCAAAACTATTGCTTCCATTTTCACTCCTATTCCCCAAAGAAAAATTCATTTTCTACCGCTGCGCATATTGCATGATAAATCGGCAGATGATATTCCTGTATGATGTAAGTGTCATCTGAAGGTGCGTTAAGTAAGACATCAGATACCTCTTTTAACTTACCGCCGCTATTCCCTGTAAGCGAAATTACTTTCATGCCTTGAATTTTAGCTAATTGAGCTGCATAAAGAACATTTTTAGAATTACCAGATGTACTAATTGCTATGAGTATATCTCCATTATTCCCATATCCTAATACTTGTTGCGCAAACGCCAAATCCGGGGCTTGATCATTCGCATATGCCGTTAACAAAGCTGCCTCATTTACTAACGATATTGCCGGTAATGCCTCTTGAAGATTATCAATTAAGTATTCTGCTGTTTCCGGAGATAATTCTTTTATTTTTAGTTGTTTTTTATCCTCTAATTTCCTAGGCAATAAAAACCCTTTCATTAATTCGCCAACTATATGTAATGAATCTGACGCACTGCCGCCATTTCCACATATAAGTAATTTATTTTTTTTACTGTAACAAAAAATAATTTCTTCAATAGCCTTATATAAAGGGATACCTTCTAAAACGGGATATTTTTCGAATAGTTTTTCAATTATTTGTTTAGTTGATTTTTTCAAATTTCTACCTCGTTTCAATTATATATTGTCCAAGCTTGAGCTCCTTTTTCTGTAAATTGAACAGATATTACTTGACCATTCGTTTCCTTTAACTTTTCAATAAGATCATATCTCTTTTTAGGATCACATATAATCATCATAAATCCTCCACCGCCTGCTCCTGAAACCTTAGCCGCTTTTGCTCCATTATCTATAATATAATTATAAATTTTATCTACAGATGGGTTTGTTATAAAGGATGACATTTTTTTCTTAGATTCCCAGCCTTTTTTTAAACAATTAGCTAATCCTTCAAAATCGCCTTTTAAGATTGAATTTTTCATCTCAGCAGCCGACGCTTTTAATTCATGCATCCCCTCTATACTCTTTAAATTTTTTTCTTTAGTATTTTTAATTTGATCATCTATAATAGAAGCAGACATTCTTGAGGTCCCAGTATAATATAATACCAAAGAACTTTCTACTTCATTTTTGATCCAATTCTTTATTCTCAAAGGATTTACAATAACTCGATTATCCTCATAAAATTCTATGAAATTAAAACCTCCAAACGTGGCAGCAAATTGATCTTGTCTGCCTCCTGTCAGATGCAAATCTTCTCTTTCTATCTCATATGCAAGATGAGCCATATCATATTCACCTAACGGAAGATTTAACCATTCCATAAAAGCTTTAATAATAGCCACAACCATCGAAGATGAAGAACCAAGTCCTGAACCTGCCGGTGCATCCGAATACGTGGTCATTGTAAAAGATAAAGGTTCGCCATGATTATAATCTTTTACTATTCTGTTATAGATACCTTTATGTAATATCAGCTGGTCATCTATTTCGATTTTAGAGGTACTTGCGCTCTCGTATCGTTCCCTTTTATCTAATGAAATAAGCATAATCTTATTATTATCGGATGGTTCAATTATACAATAAGCGTACATATCAATTGTAGCGTTTAAAACTGCCCCACCATATTCATCGCAATATGGCGAAACATCTGTGCCTCCACCTGCTAAACCTAACCGAAGCGGGGCTTTGGATCTGATAATCATATTTTATTTTCACTCCTAATTTATCTATATCTTAAATTAAAATTTCTTCACATACTTATTCAATAATACTTCTGCCAATATAAAATCAATATCATTATCTATATCTATGGACTTATCTTTATCCATAATCAAAGCAAAACTATTTTCAGCATAAATACTTTCTGTTTCCAAAAAGTATTTAGTTTTTATAATATATACTGCTCCATTAATCCGATAATATTTTGTCAAACTCTGCCTTGGTTTATTAAGTATCTCAGGATTTATAAAATCTACCATCGACTTATCTTCAGGTAATGTGCCTGACCATAACGGAGAATGGTCCATTTCACAAACTGCTATTACACTGTTTGCATTTTTTTTATTTAAAATACAATGGCCATTAATAATATCTTTTGCTGTTCTTAATGGAGAAGTAGGTTGTAGTAATGTTACCGTATCAAACTCTTTTCCTAACTCCGTATAGTTTTTCAAGACGTTTCTAACTACATCCCAGGATGATGTGGTATCATCAGCTAATTCGGCACTTCTCATGAAAGGCACTGCAGCACCATACTGTTTTGCAATCTCTGCATATATTTTAGAGTCTGTTGAGACCATTATTTCATCAAATATTCCGGACTCTTTTGCCGCCTCTATTGTATAGGCTATTAACGGTTTGCCATTCAATATTTTAATATTCTTATCCTTAAGACCTTTAGAACCACTTCGTGCGGGGATTATAGCAACATTTCTCATTTACTCTACTCCTAAATCATAGAAAGCCTTCTTAAGATTAATCTTATCTACAAGCACGTTATCTCTAAGAACCTTTACAACTTTATCGGATGTATTGCCTTTCCCATATGGATTCTTTGCATTCTGGGCCTTGATCCTAAACTCATCACTTAATGCCAGCTCAATACTTTTGCTGATTTCATCCTTATCAGATTTACAATTTATGATGCTGTCTGCTTGAAGTCTTCCCTTTTGTCTGTCCCCGATATTTATTGTTGGTATTCCAAAACTTGGCGCTTCAATAAGACCGCTGGATGAATTGCCGACCACCAGTGAAGAATATTTTAAGGCGCTTAAATATTTCTTTGTTCCAAGTGAAGCAAAGGCATAGATATTATCGTATTTACTAACGTATTCATAAATCATTTTATTAATGATTCGTCCTTCTGCATCAGCATTTGATTTGGTAAAAACAAAATCTATATTTGTATATGATTTGCACGCTTCCAAAAGAACCTCGATTTGGTATTTTGAGCTATTTTTTTCTAGTGTTACGGGATGATAGGTCACCACTGCATATGTTTGGCCTAACTTAATATTTAATTCTTTTCTTAACTCATCCCTTGTGAATAGTTCTTCATTCAAAATATTTTCAATACCTATAGCACCGACATTAAAAACACGGTCTGGATGCTCTCCAAGTTGAATAACCCTATTGCGATATTTTTCAGTACTTGTAAAATGAAAATAGCTCAACTTCGTGATTGCATGTCGAATAGACTCATCTATAGCGCCTTCTGTTGTTTCACCTCCATATAAATGAGCTATTGGAATTCTCTGATTCATTGCCGCCATTGCTACTGCAAGTGTTTCATACCTATCCCCTAAAACAAGTAATAAATCAGGATTTACTCTTGCAAAATAATCTGCATATCCAATCATTGCTAATCCCATTGATTTCGATATTGAACACGGTGTATCGGAACTTAGCAATATCTCAATTTTTTCATCAATTGGAAACCCGTCATTCTCGATCTCTTTATAGGTTAAACCAAATTCCGGCGAAAGGTGTGCTCCGGTAGCTACAATTCGTACATCAAATGCTTCAATCATTTTTAATTTTTTTATAATTGGTTTTAATAATCCATATTCTGCTCTTGTTGCTGTGAGAACACTTATGATTTTCTTCATATTTCTATCAACTCATCTTCTTTAAAATCTTTTATGGCTTCTTTACCTAAAACTTCAAACCATTGCATAGGATTAATGCCATTCCCAGGTCTTTTCACCGTTATGTTATCTTCTGTAAAAATTTCGCCTTTCAGAATATGTCTACTGGCTACGATACTTTTACGGGCTATAATTATATTCTTTTTCTCAGATTCGGCAGGCTGTTTTATACCGTTTCCTAATGCCACTTCAATGTTTCGGATACTGTTGACCATATTTCTTAATTCCTCTGGCTCTAAGCTCGCTTTATGATCAGGCCCTTCCATATCTTTATTTAAAGTGAAATGTTTCTCAATCACTGTTGCGCCCAAGGCCACTGCAGCAATAGGCACTTCAATACCTTTTGTATGATCTGAATACCCAATTTTTATATTAAATTCTTGTTGAATTGTTTTCATGGCTTTTAAATTTACATCTTTATATGGCGCTGGATATTCAGTAGTGCAATGAAGAATTGTAATCTCACCAGCCCCACCATTTGTTAATATAGCAACCGCGTTATGAATATCCTCCATTGTACTCATACCCGTCGACAATATTATAGGGCTGCCCAATTTTGCTATCTTGATTAGATACGGTAAATTAGTTATTTCGCCTGAAGGAATTTTCCATCTTTTCATGCCTATTTTATTTAAAAAATCTATACTGTCTAAATCAAATGCAGTAGATAAAAACTCAATATCATTAAGTTTACAATATTCACTTAACTCAAAAAATTCATCAAATGAAAGTTCCAAATTTTTCAACATATCATATTGACTTTCTTCCGTATTTATTTGTTTTTTTTGATATTCGGCTTTTGCTGCATTTTTTGAGACTATATTTTTAGATATGAAAGTTTGAAATTTAATACAATCTGCTCCTGCTTCTTTAGCGGCATTAACTAATTGCTTCGCGAGTTTCAAGCTTCCATTATGATTGACACCAGCCTCAGCTATAACATATACGCTCACAGCTTCCTTATCTCCTTACAAGGAACTCCATATGCTAATATTTTATCTCCTATATTTCTACTTACAAGACTTCCCATACCTATTATTGAATTAGACCCTATTTGGACTTGCTGTTTTACAGTGGCATTAGCTCCAATATGGGTGCATTGTCCAACGCTTACTTCTCCGCTTAACACCGCGCCCGGAGCTATATGTACAAATTCTTTTATATGGCAATTATGTTCAATAATTGCTCCTGTATTGATAATGGCACACTCATTTATAACTGCTCCTGTATTTACAACTGCTTGTTTGCCAACATAGGTTCCTGTTTTGATCTCTGCATACTCACTAATAACCGCAGATGGGTCGGCTATTTTCGGAAATTTAAATCCTATTTTTTTAGCAATATTATATAGTTTAATTCTTAAAATGGGATTACCTATGCTCCCAATAGTTATAAAAGCATATCCAAATCCACTATTGTATAATTTTGATAAATCCTTATCACAACCTAACACTTGGATCCCCATTATTTTTTTCCCAATATTTTCTTTTTTATCAATAATTCCTATCTCCGAATATTCATTTATGATAAGAAGACTATCTAGAACAGATTTACAATGACCTCCTCCGCCAATTAATAAAATTCTCTTATCCATTTTTGTCCAACCTTCTTCTCATTTCTTCCATATCATCTATTTGTCCCATATCCATCCAATTTTTATCGCTAATCGGATATACTCCTATTTTCTCTCCGCAATCTTTATATTTCTCAATAATATCTGGGAACCCAATGGTTTGATCTTCTTTGAGTTCTTCAACGACTTTCGGCTCTACAATATACATGCCTGTATTTGTAAAAAAGGATAATTCAGGTTTCTCTTTCATATCTTTAATTTCACCTGTCTCATTTATCTCAATAACACCATATGGAATTCTTATATTTTTTAAAGAACACACCATAGTAATAAGATTATTGTTTTCTTTATGGTAATTATAAATTTTTTCATAATCTTCTTCTATAAGAATATCACAATTAGATAATATGAAAGTAGATTTAATTTTACCTTTGAGCAAACTTAAGCCCCCGCCTGTTCCAAGTGGCTTATCTTCATCTACATAATAAACACTATATCCTTTTTCTATTTCATTAAAATATGCTTTAATCATATTTTTCTTATGATTTACAACTAAATAAAATTGATTAGCACCGTGTTGATGAAATCTATTAATAATATGTTCCGCAATCGGTATTTCACCAATTGGAATAAGTGGTTTAGGTAAAATCTTAGTATAAGGGTATAATCTAGTCCCAAGCCCGCCCGCCATTATGACTACCGGGATCTTTAAATTATGTTCATCCTCAACTTCTTCGTCATTCCAAAAAACTATTGAAACAATATTATTATTACTATCCAAAATAGGCACTGCTTCAATTGAATATCGCTTCATTTGTTCCTTAGCTTTATTTTTATCTGCTTCGACAATTGATTTTGGGCTATAATTGGCAATATCTTTTACTTTTGCATCTAAATTGCCTTTTCTAAGTATCCATCTTCTAATATCTCCATCTGTAATGGAAGCAACAAATTGTCCTTCTCGTATAACAAAGAGAACTTTCTTTGCCACCTTATCCAGTTGTTCCATAGCTTGAATCATTGTTGCTTCTTCTTCTATCAAAAAATCTATGACATCCATTGATTTCACCTCTTTTTCAAAAGCTATATCTTTCGCGGATGCTTCAAACATTCCACAACATAAGATACATTTTCCGTGGTAAGATTTGAACTGCAAGGAATATTTACAGTGTGCTCCCAAAATTTTCTTGCTAACTCGATTTTATATGTTTGGTTTGCTTTATAAGGTTTTTGATCGCTAATCAGTCCCCAAATTGGCCTTGATTGTACATTCCTTGAAGTCAAATATTTTATTGTTTGATCTCTGTTTAGTTTATAATCATCTTCAATGTAGAGAGCATAAAACCAATAATTCGGCCTAATATCATCTCTGAAGTTAAGAAGCTTAATACCATCTATATGAGCAATTTCTTTTTTATACTGAATAAAATTCGTTTGTTTTGTTTGAATGAATTCTTCTAACTGCTCTAATTGCGCTAAGCCAAGAGCTGCTTGTAAATTTGTCATACGATAGTTATAGCCAATCTCATCATGTGTGTAATATAATTCATCGCTTTTTGCTTGCGTTGTAAGATGTTTTGCTCTTCTTAAATAATCGTCATTATCGGAAACAATCATCCCTCCTCCCCCTGTTGTAATAATTTTATTCCCGTTAAATGAATATACACCTATATCTCCTATAGTTCCAGCAAATTTATCATTATATTTCCCAATAGTATAAAAAGTTCCTATAGCTTCTGTCGCATCTTCAACAACCTTTAAATTATATTTTTTAGCCATTTCTACTATGCTTCCCATGTCAGCCATATTTCCAAAAACATGTACAACTACTATAGCTTTAATTTGCTTATTAGTCTTCTTATTAATAAGCTTTCCAAAAGTAAAAAAACATTCTTTTTCAATAAACTCATAAAGTTTATTTACATCTATCGTAAGGAATTCATCGCAATCCATAAAAATAGGCTCTGCTCCAATATATTTCACCGGATTGACTGCCGCAATAAACGTAAGCGCAGGGACAATAACCTCATCGTCTTTCGTAACTCCGCAGACTTCTAATGCAATATGTAAGCCGGCTGTGCCGTTTTGACACGATACAGCGCCTTTTGATTTTACATATTCTGCAACTTTTGATTCAAAGTCATTCACATAAAGGCCCCCAGTAGATACCCACCCTGTTTTAATAGCATGAGTCACATACTCAAGCTCTTTCCCTTTCAAATTAGGAACAGATAGAGGTATAAATTCTTGACTCATAAATGTGCCTCCAATTTAAATATTATAAATATCTGTTTTATATCGATATAGATTATTTCTAAAAAAATCTATAGTTTCCGCAAGTCCTTGCTCAAATGTATACTTAATATTCCAATTTGTTAATTTTTTAATTTTTTCATTAGAACCTAAAAGCCTATTAACTTCACTTTTTTCGGGTCTCAGTCTCTGATTATCACATGTAATTTTTGCATTAGGATTAATTTGTCTAACCAATTCTTTTGCTAATTGCCCAATAGAAATTTCCTGTTGAGTCGCAATATTAATTTCCTCTCCAATTGTTCTGTCCGATTTAGCTATTTCCATAAATCCATTTACTGTATCTTTTACATAGTTAAAATCTCTTGTGGGATTTAACGAGCCAAGTTTAATTTCTTCTCTTCCTGCTAACAGCTGTGTAATTATCGTTGGTATCACAGCTCTTGCCGATTGTCTTGGACCATAAGTGTTAAAAGGTCTTACTATAGTAATCGGCATATTGAAACTTCTATAAAATGATTCAGCTAACCTGTCTGCCCCAATCTTCGTTGCCGAATATGGCGACTGTCCTTGATATGGATGTTTTTCATCTATTGGAACATATTGCGCAGTGCCATAAACTTCTGATGTTGAAGTTATTAAGACCCTCGATATACTTAAATCTTTCGCAGCCTGAAGTACGTTTAATGTCCCTTTAATATTCGTATCTATATATGTATCTGGTGAATGATAACTAAATGGGATAGCGATCAATGCGGCCAAATGAAAAACATACTCCATTCCTTTCATAGCTTCCCTGATACCATTTGGATCGCGTATATCTCCAGTAAATACTTCAACATCTTTCATTATTTCTTGTGGTAAAGTATCTATCCATCCCCAAGAATTAAATGAGTTATAATATACAAACGCTCTTACCTTGTGCCCCTGCATTACTAACTCTTCTGTCAAGTGACTTCCAATAAATCCGTCTGCACCAGTTACTAATATTTGATTCACTAAAATCTCCCCCTTCATTTTTTCCTAAACTTTACCGGTTCATCATCGATTGTCTATCTTTTATACCTTTTTTCAATCTTATATTACATATTAATATATTATAAACACTATTTTTATCATAACATTAACTAATTTTACCATTTTTCAAGTTATTCATTTCAGCATTTTCGTTAAATCTTTATTAAATTTTTATTCATCTCTATTTTATTCCTATATTATCAGTTTATCTATCTTAATAATTATATAAGAAAACACTATTTTTCTTGCTTAAATTTATTTTACAAAAAATTTGTATTATATATTAACATCACAATTTATATACATTCTCAAAATCACATATGTTTTTTGTATCTAAAATAATTTTGTTTCTTATCATATCCATGTGCTTTTTTATATGCTCATGCGCAGTAATAATAACCAGCATCTCTATCTCATTTAAAAAATCCTCAAAATTTATATATTGATGGTCTACAATTCTTTCTTTGATAAAAGGATCAAAAACTTTTACTCCAAAAGCTAAATGCTCGTCCATTCTCTCAAGGAGCTGCAGTGTAGGGCTTTCTCTTGTGTCATCAATATTTTCTTTATATGTAAGTCCGTAAATACCTATCTTTGAGATGTCCGTAATGTTATGTTTTCTCATGATATCTCTGATTCTGCTTAATACATAGGCAGGCATGGAATCGTTAATTTTCCTTGCCGTAAGAATTAAATTAGTCAAGTCGGGATAATCACCTACTAGAAACCATGGATCTACGGAAATACAGTGCCCTCCTACGCCTGGACCCGGTTGAAGAATATTCACTCTCGGATGCTTATTGGCAATACGAATAATTTCATAGACATCCATATTGTCAACTCTGCAAATTTTTGCCAGCTCATTAGCAAATGCAATATTAACATCTCTGTATGTATTTTCTATTACTTTAGACATTTCAGCAGTCTTTATGTCCGTTACAATAATTTCTGCTTGACAAAAACTTGAATATAATTCTTTGATCTTCTCTCCAATTTGTTGCGAATCAGCTCCGATTATTCTTGCATTATGCTCAAATTCATAGATCATATTACCTGGTATAATCCTTTCAGGAGCGTGAGCTAAATGTATATCTTTGCCAATGCAAACTCCTTTTTTTTCAATTTCAGATCTAACATATTTGTCTATTGTTCCGGGTGAAATTGTTGACTCTATTATTATTATCGCTCCCTTTTCACAAACATTTAACACTGATTCAACTGCAGAAATGACATGTTTTGGATCTAGTTTTTTACTTGCTTTTATATACGGCGTCGGAACGGCAATGATATAAGTATCTGTTTTTTGATATTCAGTTGTAAACTTTATTCCATTCTCAAATGCGCTGTTAAAAAGATTTTCAAGTCCCTCTTCTTCAAATGTAAGGTGACCTTTTAAAAGCATACCAACCAATTTTGCATTATAATCAGTTCCTATAACCTTAATTCCATTTTTTGCAAGCATCAAGGCAGTTGGTAGCCCAATATATCCGAGTCCAATGACATTAACCATAATAAACCTCCTATTTATTTTACAGATATTCTTTCTTGCTATAAATCTTTTAATTTTTCTATCATAAAAATTAATTGAGTATATTTTGCCAAAGGTCTAACATCAAAATTATAGTTATCAAACTTTAAATTATTCTCATTTGAACTTTTGAGATAATGAATAAAATAATTTTTTAACATATTATTTTGTTCTATTTCAAGATTAGTCTTCTCATCATTATGTTTAAAAATCTTATATATCTTTTTAAGTATCTTAAGACTTTTTTTATGATTAAGATATTTTTTAAGTTTTATTTTTAATCGTTCATGATGATTTACTGCTGAAGATAATTCAAGTGTTTTAGGATTAAATAGTTGTTCTTTGCCATGAGAGAAAATAGGCACATTTAATATTTCTGGATATAATATATTCATTATACTTAACATGTATTTTGCATTTTTTTTATCTCCATATGGTATATTAAGAATATCGGAAAGTAGATCATTTTCAAAAAAAATCATTGAAGAATATCCGTAACAATTACATAAATTACAAAGAACTGTAGACGCATTTTTAGCATAGAAGAAATATAGTCTGGTTAACTGGTTTCTATGTATTTTCTGCATATCTATCCCTTCGCTTGTACAAATATCTATATATTTATTTAATATAGTTTCTTTTAATTCATCTAATTCATCATTATCAAAAAGTATATCATTTATAGCATTTTTATCGCAGTAAGCATTTACAAATTCATTAACTGTCAAATATTCTTTTTTGATAGAATCAATCCACTCAAAGCTTCTCATTAATTCACCATAATAACCAAATGTTATATAATCAGCTTCAACATTTGTCTCAAATTCTGTGAAAACATTTTTATTGCCAGCATATACAAGAAACAATTCGCCATATTTCTCCAATGAGTAATTCCAATATTCATTTATTGGTTCATTGGTTTTCCAATTCATTTCATGTAATTTTAACCCAAATTTCTCTGCATATATTTTATTTATTTCAAGGTCTTTATTTTTCGTATTTGTCAGTATCGAATCACCAACTCCATAAATAATCTGCGGCTTTATTCCTTTATTCAAAAATGCTGCCAATATAATTCTCGAATCGAGCCCTCCCGTTGTACCGATTGTAATTTTTTTAAAACTACTATTTATTGTCATTGTCTCTTTTGCAAATTTTTTAGCAATTTGCTCTGGCGTAGGTATTTCTTCTTTCGCTTGATATTTTTCTAATGATATTTTTTTAAAAAATAACGCATCAATATTTAAATCTATTTCAAGGTATTCATCACCCATAAGCTTATAAATATCTTTAAATATTGTCTTGTTATCCAAAATCGCATATTGGAAGGCATATTCTAAAATCTCTGTTTGATTAATTGATAAATTATCGATAGTTTTCGCTAAATGATAAAAAGTATTTGTAATCAAAAAATCATTATTTTGATTATAATAATAGATATTATAAATTGCATTTTTATCTGTAAATATAGTTATGCAATCATCTTTTTTTATAGCTACACAATAATTGCCTACTGCATTTTCCTTTATATAATTAATGCCTTTCGATATATCATCATATAACATCTCCATAGCCGGTTTTCCTGTTTTATTGTTATATATCACAGTGCCGGATGTTGCAACAAAATCATTGCCAATTGTCGCAAAATTATTATTGCTTACTTTTAACTTTTTAAAAGCATATATTTTACATTTAGATGTTTCAAATTCTGAATATTGATTAAATCCATATTTTTCAAAATGATTTTTTAATAAACTTACTTTTTCTTTATTATTTCCTATTAATATTTTACTCATTTTGCGTTCTCCTCAATATTTTGTTTATTATCGATTTTAAATCTTTTACATTTAGGTTATTAATTTTAATAATTACCAATAGATAAATAACGCTTGCAATTATTTTCAAAATTAAATTCAAGACCGACAATTTTAAAGTAAATAAACTAAAATAAAGCATAGATACGCCAAGTACCTTGAGCATGGCTTTAAAATCATATTTTATTTTTATAGCTTTATTCGAAAAAAACAAGACTGGTAACAATGTGATTAAATATGAAAAAAATGTAGCAAACACGGCACCATACATTCCATATTTTGGTATGCATATAAAATTTAATGCAACATTAATAATCGCCGCACTCATCCATATAATAGACTTTAATTTCCCATAGCTTTTAACATAGTCCATAGGACAATGGAATACTAATTTAATTCCATTTAATGCATAAGATAAAAGGATCACTACCATTATAATGACTGAATTTTCATAATTTTTACCCAAAATATAAACTATTTCTTTTGAAAATATTATGATAAAAAAAGTGATTACAATATACAATGTAAAAATATACTGAGCCATCATACTTACATTTTTTCTATTACAATCATTAAAATTGCTATATTTATCAAAAACATATGGAACATAAGCTCTATTTGTGGATTGGAAAACTAAATCAGGAATCTGCCCCAATTTGTAGCCAACCGAATACAAAGCATTTTCAGCCGCCCCAGAATATCCATAAATCATCAATCTATCTGCAAAGGTCACGATCCATGAGGAAAGAAACATTGGCACTCTTTGGAAAGAGTAAGAAAAATATTCTTTAAAATTATGTATTTTAAGTATAAAATATTTTTTAGAATATACTACAAAAATTATATATTGTATAAATGCAGAAATAAATTTAGATAATAAGTAACCATAAAGTTTATCGCTGCTTTTAATCACTAAAATAATTGTAAGCACAATCGTACCAATTCCCACACATATAGATAATATAGAAATTCTTCTCGCTTTTTCTTCAACATATAGTAGCGATAAAATCATTTCATAGTAAATATTAAAATAACTGATCCCAAGGGCCATCGCTACGTATGGGAAAAATTTTATATCTATGCAAACAAATATCTGTTTCCCAAAAAGCAATAAAATAATATATATAGGCGTTGATATAAGCATAGTTCCTAAAACAATTGACGAATACATCACTTTTATTTTACTCAAGTCATTTTTGAAATCATAATAATATCTGGATATAGCAGATTTTAATTGTACAGAAGAAAGTAACCCAAGGATAATTCCCGCTGTTTCAAGCAAATAAATATTTCCCAGCTCAGTTTGAGTTAGTAAGCGTGTATAAAACGGAAGCAGTATAAAAGAAGAGATTTTTAAAATTACTGTTGATACAGTGTATAACATAGAATTTTTTAAAAAATTTAACATTCAATACTCCATAATGTACAATTAAACTTATTCATTCATAATTTTTCTTATAAATTCGTCAAAATTTTGAGCCCAGTTTTCGGCCCAATAATAATTTTTATTAAACGATCTCTCTTCCATATTTTTATTAATATAAAAAATCAATTCTTTTGCATTATTTATCCATATCCCTGTTTTTTTATCCATATGTTTTCTGGAATATTGATTATTTAATATGAATACCTGTTTGTTCAATCCAAGGGCTTCATACAAAGCAGTAGAGTAACACCCAATAACAAAATCTGCATTCAATAATAATAAATATAGATCTTTATCTTTTACTACATCTATATTTTTCAAATTTACTAAATTGCTTATCCACTGACGATTCATTACTTCAGCAGGATGTAGCTTGTATATGATATGATATTTATCTTCGGTAATCTGTGAACTCAATTCGATAGCTAATTTTGCTAATTCCTGGCTAATAGTCCACTGAGATATAAACAATATAGTTTTATGTTTAGATTTTTTTTGTGTAATGGAACTATTTTGAGATAATTTCTCGAATTCAGGACTTCCGATAATAAGCTTTTGGCTCGGAGTTTTTATTATTTCTTCCCAGTATTTTCCAAATAAAAGCAGCTTATCAGGCAAATATTTTTGATACTCTTCGTTATTCATTATAGATTGTCCATAATTATAACTGGGATGATTTTCCCCTATATAGCCATGTTGAATTTCACAGACAGTACACCCTTTCAAAGATTTTGCCCAATAACTTATGCATGAATTTACCCCACCATAAGACAATGCATTTATAAAAATTATTTTAGGTTGGATTATATCTAGCAGTTTTTTATATTCTTTACTGTAAAAAATCAAAATTTTATTATATCTATAAAGCGTATTTTTTATAGTTGTTAATTGATCGCTGGATAGATATTGCCCCAAATTATCTGCAATAAATTCAATAAACTCTTCTATTTCGCTTACTTTATTTGATTTAATATTTTTAAATATATTAGCAGCAGTTTCTTTTATTTTTACTTTTAACTTTATTGCATCCATTAGGAATATATTTTGAAAAGATCTGGGGAGCCTAACCTCACCATTAAACGCCTCTTCAAATATAATACTTTTGTTTGAATATTTTTCAGCATAATAATCATATATTCTATTTCTATAACACCCGTTTTCCCCCATCTTATTTAAAGATTGTGTAGTTAGATATAGTAAATCATATTGTCTGAGACTATTTTTATTTTTTATTGAATAACGCAAAACATCAAAATAATACTTAACTTTACTTAAGCCACTATTTGTCATATATATTTGTGGATTCTTCATAATATAATTACAAACTTGATTTCTGATGATTGGCCAAATTAAAATTCCACAATTTGAAAATTTAAATTTTAAAAGACTGTCATTTTCTTCTAGTTTAAAAATTACGTTAATCATTTAACTTCTCCTTGTGCCACTGTTATATAATAAAGCTTCCACATAATAGTAAATAAATATAGCAAAAAACACAGGATAATATGATAAAAAAATATAATCATCCGCATATTGTATTAGTAATATGAATAACAACATTGCCATATTATAGTAATTATTTTTATATTTGCTCATTTTTAAATTAAGCACTAAGGTATGTATCCACAAAACAAAATATGCAATAAATCCTACTAAGCCAACGTTATAAAACATAGCTATAAATTGATTGTGTGGATGGAATGTATCTCCAACACTTGAAAAAGAATAATCTGCATTAAAAAATCCATTCCCGAATAAGAAATTTAAAACGGAAGAATTTTTTATATAATTCAGATACTCGCTCCAAATAGTCCATCTACCACTTGTTGCATCGATTAAATATGAACTGTTATTAAAAATAGGCGCTATCACATTTGTCAATAATATTGGCGTTATAAATGACATTATTAATAATATCCACACTAACTTTCGCCCAAAATTAAAACTTCCTTTTTTAAGTATTATCATAAATATCATTGCGAATATAAGCCCGAGAATGGTAGCTGCTTTTCCTATTAATATTAAATATATGACTCCAATTAATATAATAAAAATTTTCGGAAATTTTTTTTTAAGATTAAAACTTAAAAGAATCATTAAAGCCAGATAATAACTTGAATATACAAAACTAATATTCGGATTTAGAATTCTATTCCTGCTAAAAGTAAGAAAAAAAATTTCTCGATCTCCTAAATGAAATACCCCATAACTATGATAAGAATAAATTATATATACCACCGCAAATAATGTAACCATTAATATTATTTTTAAATATTTATCACGAATAGCAAGAGAGATAGCAATAAAAAATAGCATCATAAAAATATTGATTATATATTGATTCTTATCATCAATATTAAATAGAAGTGCTAGCATTAAAGCTAATATATAAAATATAATTGGTGCTAATTCTTTTGAAATTTTTCCTTTTTTCATTACTTTAACAAGCAACATACTACTTACACAAAAATACAAGATATACTGAATTACCATATATTTGTAATCTAATGTAGTAGCTAAAGTGAATTTTTCAATAGTCCCTAGAACTATAATTACCAAAAACATAAGCTCTAGAATATACTTTTTTATATTAACTTTGACTTTCATCTAATCGTCCTCACGCTTATAAATAAACATATTCTATTCATCTGCTTTTAGACTTCTAATAAATTCTTCCGGTTCTTGAATCATATCAATTCTGTGTAATAAACAATTTATATCTTTTTCCCACCATTTACTTTCAAGCAATAAATTTATTATTTTATCATTAAATCTATATTTTAAAATCTTCGCCGGATTGCCAGCAACAATAGCGTACGGCGGAATATCCCTAGTCACAACACTTCCTGCTCCAATTACTGCCCCATTAGAAATAGTGACCCCCGCCAGAATAATTGAATTTGCTCCAATCAGGACATCATTTTCAATAATTACACTTTTTTTCTGTTTATCGATTAAGTAAATATTTTCATTAACATACCCTCGATTAATTGAATAAAACACTGGGCTGGTAGATACCCAATTATGCGGATGCTGGCCAAGCCCTATAGATACATCATGAGATATCGAACAAAATTTCCCAACATGTTCTATTTTTGTATCAAATCGTGTATGATCACCTATAAAAGTATAATCGTCCACTGTTAAAATAGCATTAAACTGAACCCTTTTTCCAATCTTTACTCCTTGACCTATCGTGCAGCCTCTGGGAATATATGATGCAACAGTAGAATTCGGATATAAAAATTTATTAAATAATTTGGAATATATTATTTTAATCATATCAAGCATATTCCCTCTCCTTTGCTAAGGAAATTATTTGAGCCGCTACTACTTCTGGATCGTATTCATTAATAATATAACTAATATTATCATAGTACCCTTTATATATAGAGCATATCGTTTCTATTATTGAATTCTTATCGTTATCAGCAAATATAAAACGATTATATCGATTAAATTCATTAAATATTTCTTTTTTATTACCATCCAGTAAAAATAAAATTGGTTTATTTGTTCCACAATATTGATAAACTTTTCCAGGTATTTGCGACCCGTTCAAGTTGCTTAGATGAACCAAAACGTCACATTCATACTCAAAATTTTTTATTTCTTTGAAATTCAATCTAGGGTATACTTTTATATTATCAGTATTTTTTAATTCTAAATCACTGTTTCCGCAAATTATCAGTTGATGTGCAGTCCCCTCAAGGGCTTTATATAACTGGGTAATATCTCTTACATTAGAAAAATAATCTCCTGTGTACAAAAACTTCAACGAGCTTTTTTTTAAGTCAATGGGCTGATACTGTTTTATTTCTAAATACGGGATTGGCTTACTTACCATTTTTTTTGCTTGAAGAGGAAATAACAGTTTTTGCTCTTTTAAAGTTAATTTTGATACATATATGATTCTGCTCGCAAGACTTAATAGCCTATTTTCTTCTCTCATAATTATTTTATTTAGCAGTTTGCTGGTTCTAGTTATATCAGATAAAAAAGGATCTCCCCAAATTTGAATCCACGGAATTTGAGTTAATATTTTATTTTCGTACATTTTATATACAAGCAAATGCGAGGATTTTGGATCAGACGATGAAATCACAAAATCATATTTTTTTTCATTAATATTAATATCATAGATTTTGTTAGCCACTCCCTTTAAATTGTCATATATTGTGTATTTTGAAATAATTTTATATAGAAATACTTTTATCGGCTGTAACAATTTGTATTTTCTAGTAACCTTCGCAATGCTTTGAATGCCTTCTAGCCTTATATAAATGGTATTTAATTGTTTTATATCTATACTATTATCATAATTATTATGATTAATATCCGGTTGCGTCGTTATCAAATCTACCTGATGACCTAATTGAAGCATCCCTTGAATAGTAGCTCTATTTCTTATAGACGCAGACGTATTTATCTCTAAAGGTCTCGCTGCTACATATAGTATTCTCATTATTTATTCCTCTTTTGTCTCGGCAATTATTTTTAGTTTATTGCTCAGGCTAATCCAAGACAATGATCTAATATATTCAGATGCATTATTTTTAATCGCATCTAAATCTGCATAATTTTCCACTACGTATTTCATCTTTTTATATAAACTTTCAGAATCTCCGGATTCAAACAAATATCCAGTTTTATTATCTACTATTTGTTCTGATAGACCACCCGTATTAGATGCAATTACCAATGATCGAAATTCCATGGCAATAGGCACTACTCCGGATTGTGTTGCATCGATATACGGTAAAACAGTTATAATATTATCCCCTTCAAAAAACGATCCCACTTCTTCATCATTTATCCATTTATTTATTATTTTTGTATTATTTAGCCCACTATATATCTTTTTGTACGGGCTAAAATCTCCACTCCCTACTATTGTTAATGTTATATTATTATACTCTTGCGATAATTTTAAATATGCCTTTGCTAAAATTTCCAAACCTTTATATTTGGTAATACGACCGAAAAACAAAAAATTATATTTTTTAGAATCATATGTAAAATCTTTTTCTTTCTTTTCTATTTTATTGTAATAATCGAAAACCCCATGTGGAATAACGTAAATATGTTTCTTTTCTTTTTTATAATAATTAGCAGTATATTCTTTAAATTTGTCGGTTAAAATTATCACTTCATCTGCTTCTTTTACTGTTTTTTTACAAATATAATTAAAAAATTTATTGGATCCGCTATGAGGTTTTGGATCATGTAATGTTATTATTTTTTTTCTGCTTTTACATATTGAATTAATTGTTGATGTCCATGGCTGTATCATTGGAATATATATGGCATCAAATTCTATTTGTTTTATTTGTTTTTTTATTTTATATTTATAAAATAATTTAAAATAAACTGTATTTATAATATATGTCGATATACTATTATATGTTGAAATAAATATAGTCTCTTTTAATCCTAAGCTCTCCCATTTTTCTCTATTTTCTATATCTTTTGATAAAATTGCATATACCTGACACCCATTTTCAAGCAATCCTTTTGTCATTTCATATGCGTATACGGAGCCTCCTCCTTTTCTGCCGGTATAATTCACAATAATTTTTGTAGTCATATTGTATAACACCTGTCCTAATCAATGTTTGAATAATTCATCTAAATTTTTCTATCTTAATACTGTTAAATATATTTTTTTCATTTTTTCTTTAACGACTTTTTTATCACATTTTTTCACTTCTTCTTTATTTCGAAATCCCATATTTATTCTTAATTTATCATCTTTAATTACTTTATCAATGCTTAAAGCTATTTCAATATAATCTCCCGGCTCTAATAAATATCCCCCTTCTCCGTCTTGGATTAAATCCACATTCCCTCTGATATTCGAACAAATAACCGGCAATCCCGCCGCCATAGCCTCCATAGCCGCAACCGGAAGCCCCTCTTGATATGACGGGAATATAAAAATGTCTGACATAGCACAAATTTCAGGAATGTCATCTCTGAACCCTAGAAATCTTACTTTTTCACTTACGCCTAATTTATTAGCTAAATCTTTCAAATAAGTTTCCAGCTCCCCTTGTCCACAAATTAAATATATATAATTTTTATTCTTTAATTCAGAAATCGCTTTTAATGCTGTATCGTGATTTTTTCTTTTAATCATTTCACCGACAGACAATAAAACAATTGTATCATTTGATATTTCCAGTTCTTTTCTTTTTTTAGCTCGATTTATAGTTTCATCATCAAACTTACCAGTATCTACACCAATGCCAGGTACATATACTATTTTTTTTGCTTTAAATCTTTGAGCTCTGTTATAATCTTCTTTGTTTATTGTTATTAAAATATCCGTGTATCTTGATAACCATTTTTCAACAGGATAATAAATAATCCAATTCATTAATGGAGCGCCTTTATAGAAATGAAACCCGTGAGCCGTGTATAACACCATAGGAATCCCTACAGATTTAGCTGCTAATCTTGCTAATACCCCTCCCATAGGCGAATGACAATGCACCGCATTAAAACGGTCTGATTGCATTATTTTTTTCAATTGCTTGTATGCTTTTATATTCCTAAATGAAAATGGTGATCTTTGAATATCAAAATGATGCCTGATAATATCAAGTGCCTCTAATCTTTCATTTGCATCTTCAAAATTCGCAGCACAATGCACTTCATAATCTAATGATTTTAAAACTTCTATATTCCCCTGTTCAAATAAGTAGAATTGTCTGCTGACCGTTGAAACAATTAGTATTTTCTTCATTATACGTTTTGTATCCCCCATAAATGATAAACCTGATGACATCCCACTTGCTTGCATCCAGCCTTATGGTAAAAATTAACAGCTGCCGAATTTCTAACTTGAGTGCCAACTTTGATTTCTTTACAAGCATGTTCAAATGCTGCAACCTCTATCGCTTTAAACAAATTTGTTCCTATTCCACTATTTTTTTCTGTATTTGAAACCGCTATTAATTCTATAATGCAACTGCCATTAAAATACGAGTGTAATAAAAATCCATTTATCTCATTATTATTATCTTTAGATATTGCAAAGTATTTCTCTTCATTATTAAATGAGTTAATCACCCAATGACGGTAAACATCTGCACCACCTCGTTTTTTCAACTCAGGGTCTTCAATAAATTTTGAGATTTGAAAATTTGACATTTCAATTATTTTTTTATTGTAATTTAAATTTTGATATATTTTAATCATTTCTGGCATAATATGCCTATTTTCTAACTTTTTTATAAATTGTATGTTGACATCGGCTAAAAAGGCATTTGTATCCCTTCCAATTAATCTTGCATTAAATGGCTCGGAATTAGTATTTTGGATTGATACAAATTGATAATCTTTAAACTTTTCTTTTAATTGGCTCCATTGTTCAAGCTCAAGAGAAGTATGCAAGACAGCTTTTGCACATGATATTTTAAAATAATCGGTATCCCATGGCAAATTATAGAAAGCTATTTTATTTTTATCATTCATATGTATAGCCTCTCTAAACACTTACTTCAACGTCTTCATTTATCTCTGCATTATCATCTGTTATATATATATCTTTTCTCTTTAATACCAACATAATAGTTCTAAAAAAGATTTTTATGTCAAGCCACAACGATATATTATCTATATAATATATATCATTTTTGATTCGTTCCTTCCAAGGAATGGCATTTCTATAATATGCTTGATTATATCCTGTAATTCCCGGCCTGATTTCTAACTTTCTATGCTCATTCCCTTCATATAATTCACTATGTTCCGGCAAATCAGGTCTTGGTCCTACAATACTCATATTGCCTTTTATAATATTTAACAATTGCGGGGTTTCATCAAGACTTGTTTTTCTAATAAATTTACCTATCTTAGTAAGTCTTGGATCATTTTCTGAATTAAATGTTGAGCCATCTTCATTTCTTATATCAGGTGCATTTATTTTCATAGATCTAAACTTATACATTTTAAATATTGCACCATCTTTACCTAATCTAGGAGCGTTGTAAAAAATTTTTCCTTTATCCTGAAAGTATATCGTTGGTCCAATAATTATTAAAATGATAATCCAAAAAGGCATAGCTACTGATACTACAATCAGATCAATTACTCTCTTAAAAAAATGTTTATACATTCATTTATCTCTCTATACTCTGGATTTTTTCTAATGCTCCGTTAAAAATTTTTTAAAATTCTTAATTACATATTCCACATCTTCATCACTAAGCAGCGTGTGAAGCGGAAAAGTGATTTCATTTTTATACATATTAAAAGCATTTGGATAATCTTTAATATCAAATCCTAAATTTTTATAAGCAGTAAACATAGGTAACGGCTTATAATGAACATTAGTTGCTATTCCTGCTTTCGCCATTTTTCTTATTATGTTATTTCTATCTTCCTCATTCGCATCCGGAATTTTTGCAAGATATAAATGACCGGAAGACGCATAATCTTCTCCGTAATGTTGCAGGCATTTTATTCCTAAAGGAATCACTGCCTCGTCATACATTTCAATAATTTTTCTTCTTCTATCCAATAATTTTTTATACCGAGCTAATTGCATCAACCCAACCCCCGCAAGAACATCTGTCATATTACACTTATAAGCCGGATAGATAACATCATACTCCCATGCACCTATTTGAGTTTTAGCCAATGCATCCTTAGATTGACCATGCAGGCTGTATAGCATGAATTGTTTATATAACTGCTCATCATCTAATCCCAGATCATTTCTCCACACGACAGCTCCGCCTTCGGCGGTTGTTATATTTTTTACTGCGTGAAAAGAAAAACATGTAAAATCGGCTGCCTGCCCACACCATATTCCTTTTCTATGAGCTCCAAAAGCATGAGCGGCATCAGCCATGATAATAACTCTGTTAAAAAGCATCTGATATTTATTATTTGCTTTAAATATATGTTTTTTATCATCAACAATTTCATAAATTTTATCATAATCACACATTTTGCCGGCAATATCTACGGGTATGATCATTTTAGTATTTTCATTGATTACATCAGCTAATTTGAAATAATCCATTTCAAATGAACCAGGTGCCGTATCCACTAATACAATTTTAGCGCCGACATGATCTATTACCGAGGCAGATGCGGTATAGGTATAAGCAGAAGTAATTACTTCATCTCCGGGACCAATACCAAGAATCCTTAATGTGAGCTCCATTGCCGCTGTTGCAGAATTTAAACAGACAGCTTTACCGGCGCTAACAAACTCGGCAATTTTTCTTTCAAATTCTTTTGTTGTGGGTCCGGTAGTAATCCATCCGGACTTCAATGCTTTTACAGCTTCTTTAATCTCTGCGTTTGTAATATCAGGCGGAGAAAAAGGAATATTTCTGATTTTATTCATGCGCTATCTATCCTTATTGAATGATTGTATAATTTTTCAATCGCGAAATATCATACATAAATATTTCCAACATTCATATTTTCCTATTTATATTGTTTGCGTGTCAAAATACGCTTGCTCTGCGCTATCATCGTCTAAAATCAGCGTTTTAAAAGTGGGAACAATATCCTGAATGGCTTGATAAAGTTGCTTGTGGTTTCCAAAGTTAGCTATTTCTTTTAACTGATATATCTGTTCAATTTTTTTCTTATCAAAAAAATTATTTGCATGACTTATCATGATTTTTTCATGATAAGTCTCTACCAGGCCTTCTTCAGCTATGAGCAGTTCTTCATAGAGCTTTTCTCCGGGACGAAGGCCTACGAATTTAATAGATATATCTGTCTCCGGAGTAAAACCTGATAGACGAATAAGATCTTTGGCCAAATCCAGGATCTTCACAGGCTCTCCCATATCTAAAATAAAAATCTCTCCGCCTTTAGCCATAGACCCTGCCTGCAAAACCAATCCCACAGCCTCGGAAATCGTCATAAAATAGCGAATGATGTCCGGATGCGTTACCGTAACAGGTCCTCCTAAAGCAATTTGTTTGCGGAAAAGTGGAATGACGCTACCATCACTTCCCAATACATTCCCAAAACGTACTGCTGCAAAGTCCGTGGTACTATTTTCATTTAAAAATTGGATAAAAATTTCGGCGATCCTCTTTGTGGCCCCCATAATATTGGTTGGATTAACCGCTTTATCCGTAGAAATCAAAACAAATTTTTTGCTACCGTACTGATGAGCCGCTTCGCTTACATTAATAGTGCCGAAAACATTATTTTTTACAGCCTCCATTGGATTTTCTTCCATCAAAGGTACATGTTTATGTGCTGCGGCATGAAAGACAATGCCCGGTTTATATTGAGAAAATATTTGTTCAACTCTTGTTTTATCTCTTACGGAGCCTATTAAAACCGCAATTTTTAAAACGGGATATTTTTTCTTTAACTCTAGTTCCAAGCTATAGGCATGATTTTCATAGATATCAAAAAGTAGTAAAACCGCCGGTTCAAAGGAAGCTATCTGATGACAAAGCTCTGAGCCTATAGAACCTCCCGCTCCCGTTACCAATACTACTTCATCTTTAATAAATACAATAATCTCTTCGTTGTTCAGTTGCACCGGCTCTCTTCCTAATAGATCTTCAATTTCGATATCACGAAGCTTTTTAACATCTACTTTGCCATCAATAAGCTCATACATCCCTGGAATTGTTTTAAGCTTGCATCCTATGTTTTTGCAAATTTCAATAATCGATCTAATCTCTCTCCGACTGACGGATGGCATAGCAATAATAATTTGTTGAATATTATACTTTTCCACCGCCTTGCAAATCTGCTCTCGGCCTCCTATAACAGGCACCCCATTAATGCGCAGATGATGTTTCAATTTATCATCATCAAGAACTGCGACAGGTTTCAGATTCATTTCAATATGGTTCTTCAATTCTTTGATCACCAAAGCACCGGCATCTCCGGCACCATAAATTAACACATTTTTTATGTGCGATTTTTTAGTTTGAAAATGATTCCGAAAGATACGAAGAAATCGATAAGCAAATCGACTCCCTCCTGTAAACATAACATTAAACATCCAATTAACAATATGAAAGCCTATTCCAAGCTTTATATCCATCAAGGACATGATTATAAAAATAATACATGAACCGGAAGCAACCGCCAAAAGCACCATAAAAAATTCATCCGCTCCGGCATAGATCCAAATACTTGAATATAACTTGAAAATACAATACAGCACAATACGAATTATGATCGATATGATGATAATAGCACTCAGATTTGATGAGATGATCCCCAGTTCTTCCTGTGAAGATACCAAAAAGAGCGATAAAAAATTAGCCAAATAAATGAAAAATATATCAAAAATCAATAAAATCAACTGTCGTCTCATAACTTTCATGACAGCCCCGCCTTTTGATATAAACTTTCCTTGATAAAATAATAATAATTGATTTTAATAACAATAATTAAAAAAAATAATACACAAAATGCAAGAAATAAAAATGTTAAAACAAAACTACCTATCGGATAATTTAACAATGAAAAACCATCATGGCAAAAATCATACCACATCAAGCCATTAACGGTTGTTAATCCAAGTATAAAAATGATTTTAGAGAAATGAAATAATAATATTAATAATCTTTTAAATGAGGTCTGCCAGTTTTTAAATTTCAATTTCCGAATGATCTCGTTTCATTAAAATTTGGCACAACTTAGTCGTCTTAAGAATTTTAATTTTCCATTCCATGTTGGATATTTTTTGTTTTAATATCTTTCATGCAATAGATTAATAATGATATTATTCTCTCTAGAAATAAACAATATTGTCAGCACAATCCCACTGTCTTATCGTTGCTATTAGCAGCATATAATCTTTCGTAAACGTCTTAAAACTTTTGTGCCAGATATGTATAAAAATTATATATATTTAGTTAAGCTTAGTAAAATTCACATATATTTTATTATATATAACGCATTAAATATAGTCAATGACTATTTGTATTAAATATTAAAATTAAGAATGATAAATATTATATTTTACATTATTTTAATTTATAATTTTAAAAGATTTTATGAAATTTATTAAATAATTTTTTCTAATAAAAAAATCAAAAGAAATTTAATGCTTCTTCTTTTGATTTTTACTATATACTATTTTAAAAATACTAATTTAAATAATTAAAATACAGCATACTATTTATTACATTTTATTATATCGTTTCAGAATTTAATTCTGTGCTTACCGACTCTTTCGTTTCATCCATAATATTATTTTGATTTTCTTTTTCAATTTCTATATCATTGTTTTCAATATTATTATCTTCAACTTCCTGATCAACGCTTTCAATTTCTAAATCTTCGGATTTATTTTGTTTTAAAAAATATTTTGAAATATTTTTGTTTATTTTCCCCACAGCAAACAACATAAGGGCAATGCCGCCATATAAGGCGATCGGCTCTGCAACTCCGGGCAATAATTGCGTGAGCAGCAAGCTTTTTCTAACGGCTGAGGCAGAATATCCCTGCGACACATATTGACCAACTGTATAATTGAATAAATAAATATTATTTATAAGCAGAGCAGCCCCTACTATTCCAACAATCAATGCGGCAACATACAGAACTGTTGAAATAGATATTTTTTTTCTTTTTTTGTCTTTTCCCTTTTCTTTATGCTTCATGATATACTCCCTATTTATAAAGATATGATACTAATTTTAAATTAGTTTATCAGCGCTTTGTGTTGATTATGTGATAGAGATTCAGAATTCTATATTAATTATAAAGCATATTATATATTATTTCTATATTATATTGTTTTAATTTTATCTGAATTTGTTTATTTTTCATGAAATCAAAAGTAAAATAAGTCACTATATCTAACATTCTATACAGAAAAGAATTGGCGGTAATAGACGGCTGAAATAGAGTATAAAAATATTATTTCAGAAAAAAAACGACCATATTGCCGCCCTTTCTATCAGCAGTCCTAAAGCGCTAAATACAATCAATACTGCCATGTTGGATGAGTTAAATCTTGCTATTGACGATATTTCTAATGATGCGCAGATTTATGTCCTCGTAATCACCGATGCCGGCAAAGCCTTTGTAACCGAAGTTGATATAGCCCGGATGAAAGATATAACTCTCCAGGAAACAGGAAAATTTGCATAGTTAGTCCTTAGCTTATTTAGAAAATAGAGTTCATGGAAAAACCTGTTCCCGCAGCAATCAATGACTTTTTACTCGGCGGGTATGAATTGGCAATGAGCCGCGATATCCGTATCGCCTCTAATTCGGGTAGTTTGAAACCAATCTCGGCGTTATTTTTGGTTTTGCAGGCACACAAAAGCTTTCATGTCTGCTCGGCACCGCCAAGGCTAAAGGATTGATTTTTACGGTCAGCGCGATCAGTGCGCCAGAAGTATTAAATTTAGATCTTTTAAGTCAGGTAGTTGTTCATGAAGAATTAATGCCACAAACGATACTTTTGGTACAAATTATTACAAACAAAGCGCAGCACGCAATCAAATATGTCAAGATTGTCATTAACAGAGGCTGTGAAAGTGACTTGGAAACGGCAATGATGCCGGAAAAAGATTTGTTTGGATTATGTTTTGCAACCGCAGATCAAAAAGAAGGTATGGCTGCTTTTATAGAAAAAAGATCTGTTAAACTTTTTAATAAATAACATGCTTTTTGCTTTTAGAATATAATATAAGCAACTTTTAATAATTATAATAAATAAAGCGGCAAAAATATTTCTGTTTTAAGAAACAAGTATCAATTTTTCTTTTGGTATTGTAATGCATAACTCATCTTGATACTCCAAAATATTATTTTTATCAAATTCCCATCGTATTATCTCTTCACCCTTGCCTTTTAGAAGAAGTATCCGGCTAAAGGCGTCTTCGATAATTCTTTGAACCCGGCACGAAATAATATTTTCATCATTGTCTGAAGCGTACTGAATATGGTGCGCTCGAATACCCACATAATTGATCGTATCTTCTACTACTGAATTCGTTGCAAGGACCACATCCCAATCCAGCGCTTTTATTTTGTGAGTGGATACTTTTCGAGCACGCGATATGTTTTTACATCCTGAAAGAAGTGTAGCCGCCAATGTTTTTGGCTGATAAAATAACTCTTCTTTTGTGCATGGTTTTTGGCCTTTCCCTTCATGCATAACAACTAACCTGTCACAAAGTCTGAATATTTCTCCTCTGTCATGAGAAACGAATAACACATGCCCGTCATAATCATCAATAAGCTCCATCATCTCCTGTTCCAGCTGCCATTTTAAAAAACTGTCCATCGCAGAAAACGGCTCGTCCAACATAAGAAGCTTTGGCTGCGAAGCAAAAATTCTTGCCAGCGCTACACGCTGTTGCTGTCCGCCGGATAATTCATATGGATAACGCTCTGCCAGCCCGTTAAGCTTAAACTTATTGATATACTCTTTTGTTATTTTATTTTTATCCGATGAAGAAAGCATGCAGGATATATTTTTTTTAACAGTCATATTTTTAAACAGTGCAAAACTTTGAAATAAATACCCCACTTTTCGCTGCTGCACGGAAAGATTAATTCTTCTTTTTGAATCAAATAAAACTTTTCCATCTAATTCAATAATTCCTTCATCGGGTTGCACAATTCCTGCGATACATTTAAGAGTCATGCTTTTACCGCATCCAGAAGAACCCAATACGGCGAATATTTCCCGGTTTGTTTCAAACTCTATATCTAAATCAAAACTTTGCAGCCTCTTTTTTATTTTTACATGAAGTGCCATATTGACTTCCTCACTTTGCTGTCTTTATTATTTTTTTATTTCTTTTATTGAAATAATTCATTGCGATCATCATACTAAAAGACATGATCATCATCACAATTGTCCATTCGTAGGCTGTCTGTCTGTCTCCTGCCTGCATTGCTGTATAGATCGCAATTGAAATTGTTTGTGTTTTTCCTTTGATGTTACCCGCAAGCATCATGGTCGCTCCAAATTCGCCCAATGCTCGTGCCAATGCTAAAACAGTGCCTGCCATAATGCCACTTAAAGAGTTTGGAAAAATAATCGTCCAAAAAATACGCATTTCACTGAGACCCAAAGTCCTTGCCGCAAAAATTATATTTTCATCCATATCATCAAAAGTACTCAGTGTTGCGCGATACATCAGAGGAAAAGCAACCACTGTTGCCGCAATCACTGTTGCCTGCCATGAAAACATAACACTAATATCAACTTTATCCAGCAGACTGCCTATCCAGCCATTTTTTCCAAATATAAGTATGAGAAAAAATCCAACAACTGTGGGCGGAAGCACCATTGGCAATGTAAGCAGGCCATCGATGATCCCTCGAAATTTTTTGATTTTCCGTACTTTGCTTGCCGCAAACAATCCGACGATAAAAGCAAAAAAAGTAGCAAGAGCTGTTGTCTTTATTGAAATTATAATGGGTGTGCAATCCACTTTGCGCTTCCTCCTTTTTTGCTTTTAATAGTCTTTTATTAAATGATGCGGCAAGAATGACAACAAAGATACATCATATGCTACTGAAAAATCCTAAATCCTTGCCGCATTATATTTTATAAAGGCGTAAAACCGTATTTTTCAAATAATGAGCTGACACCCGGTGTCGTTAAAAATTCCAAAAAAGCTTCTGCTGCTTCTTGATTTTGCGTATCTGCAATAATTGTTGCTGGGTAGATGATCGGATCGTGCAGCCCCTCTTCAGCCTCGGTAATAACCGTAACCAAATCAGTTGTCATTGCATCTGTGGCATAGACGATACCTGCATCTACATCCCCTGATTCCACCCAGGATAGCACTTGACGTACATCTGTGCCATATACGGCTTTTGCATCGACTTCGTCAAAGATACCGAGGTTCGTAAGCACTGCTTGTGCATATTGTCCGGCCGGCACACTGCTCGGGTCTCCAAATGCGACTTTTTCCACTGCACCGGTTGCCAAATCCTCAAAATTCGTAATGGTTGATTCTGAAGAAGACGGTACAATCAATACAACTTTATTTTCAAGTAAATCAATGCGCGAATCATCTATAATTAAATCTTCTTCCTGCAATGTATTCATTTGCTTTTGAGCTGCCGAAATAAAAACATCCGCCGGTGCTCCTTCTTGAATCTGTGCCATAAGCGAGCCCGAAGAACCATAGGTAATCGTAAGAGTTGTATTCGACGCTTCTTCTTCATATAATTCTGCCACTTCTGCCATGACATCGGTCATGCTTGCTGCTGCCGATATTGTCAATTCTGCCGGTTCGCTGGCCTCAGCGCTTCCACACGCACTCATTCCAACAAGTAATGCTAAAATAACCAATACTGTAAATAGCTTTTTCATTATAAAATCCTCCTACATTCTTAACTTTTATAAATTATTAAAATATATTATTGGTTTAAAAAACCTCCCTTCTCTTTTCTGTAAAGTAACTATCATTATTTTGACTGAAAAATTCCCTTGCAGCTTTGCCTGAATGCTTGCCCAATACAAATTGATTATCTCTTCCGAGCAGAGCAGGATCAAGATGTGTGTAAGTGCGAATATCCTTAAGCAGCCCATCTATATGAATACCTGATTCATGTGAAAATACCTCTTTGCCAACAACAGGTTTATTGGTACTGAGACATTTTTTTGAATATTTTTCTACCATTTCGGATATTTGCACAAATCCGTGTGTCTTTATATTGACTTCACATTTTGTCATATATATCAACGCCATCACTATTTCTTCCATTGCCGTATTGCCTGCCCTCTCTCCAAGCCCATTTATACTACAACTGATATACTGCGCTCCGCCTTTAAAGGCCGCAAGTGCATTTGCGGTTGCAAGTCCAAAGTCGTTATGCCCATGAAAATCGATATCTGCGCACAAATTTGTTTTAATCTTTTTTACAATTTTGTAAACATTAAAAGGATCCAGTACACCAAGTGTATCGGCATAGCGAAGGCGGCTTGCACCGGCGCTGAGCGCTACCTCATATAATTTAAGCAGAAATTTATCATCTGCTCTTGAGGCATCTTCCGCTCCTATAGAAACACTGCATCCTTTGCCGATGGCATAATCAACAACTTCGAATGTTTGCAGCAGCACCTCGCCAGGTGTCTTGTGCAATTTTTTTTCTATCTGAATAAAGGAAGCCGGAATAGACAAATGTACATTCTTAACCCCTGTTAAAAGAGAAGCATCGATATCTTTTTTGAGCATTCTGTTCCAAGTGAGAAGTGCTGAAGGTATATTTTGATCTGCTATTTTTTGAATTGCGTCGATTTCATCTTTGCCCATAGCCGGAATACCGATTTCGATAATATCTACCCCTAAATCACTGAGCGAGATGGCCATTTCTGCTTTCTGCACAGCACTAAAAGCTACTCCTGGAGTTTGCTCTCCGTCACGCAGCGTTGTATCAACGATATATAGTCTCATTTAAGCGGGCCTCCTTTACTTGTTTGCTAAATCGCTATTTTCGTTTGAGTATCTGATAATTTGCCGACTGCATCAGCTCTGCACTGTCTGCAATGTCGCATTTGAGGCAGTATCTCACTGCACTCATCACGCAGTTCGTTAAGCTCGACATTCTTTAAAACTTCATGTTTTTCAAATGCTGTACCTTCAACAGGAATCAGAGGCATAATATTTGTATATGTAACGCCGAGGCTTTTGACTTTTTCAACGATTTGTTTTATATGTGCAAGATTAACATCTTTAATTGCAACGATGTTAACTTTACACATCATGTTCATATCTTTAATCATTCCTAAACCTTTTAGTTGATTATCCAAAAGTATTTGCGCACCTTTCAATCCCGTAATTCTCTCTCCTTCATAATCTATATGTGCATAAATTTGCTCACCTATATAGGCATCTACAGCATTGACCGTTACCGTTAAATGAGAAACACCAATATCTCTTAAGGCCATTGCATACTTTGAAAGCATAAGCCCATTTGTTGAAAGACACACGGTGATTTCAGGATACTTTTCTTTAATTAATTCGATTGTTTTAAATGTTTTATCTACATTTGCCAAAGCATCACCCGGTCCCGCAATCCCCATTACGGATAAATTTTCAACATTATTATAGTAATATTCAAATATCCGTAGTGCTTGTGCAGGTGTAAGCAGATTGCTTGTAACGCCGGGTCTGCTTTCATTCTGGCAATCAAATTTTCGATTGCAAAATTTACATTGTATATTACAAAGAGGCGCAATCGGCAGATGAATCCTTGCATAGTTATGTGCATCTGGACTGTAGCAAGGGTGTTTTAAGGTTTTTTCTACTATCTCTTCAGATATGTTTGTTTTCAGATAGGGGTTATTATTTGTCTGCTTTAAATCTCCGGAACATCCTCTGCAATTTTTCATCGCCTATGCGCCTCCTTGTTTCAAAAAGAATTTATTGTATAGTCTTTCTCTATAGCCGTCATGCTTGATATCAAGCAATGTATTTGTTATTTCATCTAATAATCTTAAACTCCCGCTATACCCCGTGTTTAGTTTTCTCTGCGCTCCAATATGGTCATGCACCGGAAACCCTATACGAATAAGGGGAATATTTTCTTTTTCTTTTAATATTTTCCCATCGGAATTTCCAATTAATATATTCGGTTTCAGCTTCTTGACGTATTCATGAATTGTTTCAAAATCTGTATCCGGCAAAACCATTGCATTTTCTATAGGAAGCAAGCCATAAAATTTTGCTGCCTTGGTGCCTGTAGCTACGATAAGAGGCTCTATACCATTTTCAAGACAGAGCTGCGTGATCGCATACACCGTCTCAGGGTCTCCGAAAACGGCCGCTTTCCCTTCACCGTTATATTTATGTGAATCAATCATGGCATCAATCATTCTGCCGCGTTCTTTTTTTAACTGCTTTGCTACAGGCATACTTGAAATTTTACTGAGTATATTTAAGAAACATTCCATGCCTGCAAGGCCGATAGGAATCGGACATCTGTAAAGAGGCACTCCGTATTCTTCCTCTAAATATTTCCCGGGACTATATAGCGTCTCTATCATCAGACTCATCTCTATCGTCGCTCTGGCGCCGGACATTTGTTTTATATCTTCTGCTTTTGTGCCCCCGTCTGGAATTTTGCTGTAACTGTTCTTATATGGGCTGTCCAATGTTTCTGAAATATCGGGAATTAAGATATAATCTATATGAAAACTATCTATTATTTGTTTGACAGCCCTGATATCTTCACATGATAACTGTGGAATAATGATATTAATCTTCTCATTTTGCAGCGCTTTCTGAGGATTATAATATTTTATGATTGTCTTAACTGTATGAAAATAACCTTCAAAGTGCGATGCTCCATATCCCGGTGTGTTTATTGGAATAATATCTATATCTTCTATATTATTTTTTGTTTTGTATTCATCGATGATGCCTTTGATATCTTCTCCAATCGTCTCCGCAAGGCAGGTCGTGAGTACGCCGATGACTTTCGGGCTGTAGATTCTTCTGACATTGCTTAGTCCGCGTTCTAGGTTTTTCTTACCGCCGTATACAGTGCCGTTTTCACTGAGCGAAGTAGATGCTATATCGATCGGTTCATTATAATGCGTGGCCATATGTCTGCGAATATAGGTGCTGCATCCTTGGGATCCATGCATTAAAATCATACTGTTTTCTATTCCTTTCATGGCGATGCTTCCACCCATCGGCATGCACATTTTGCATGGATTGGTGTCTAAATTTACATACTTTTTATTCATCATAACTATACCTTCTTGCCAGCGCCCATACGGGACTGTTTATTGTTAGATCAACTTCTTTAGCAAAATTGATCGCCCCTTCAAAACCTATGAGCGGATGTTTGCGTTCATGGTTGTGGTCAATAAAAGCCATAGCCATTTTATATGCCAGAGGTCTTTCTTTTACACCGCCCACAAGCAGATCCGCTTTTTTTTCTTTCATAAATTTTTCAAGCTCAGACGGGTTTGCATCGTCAAGAATAACAGTTCCTTCATTTGCAATTTCCCGCAGCACTTCATATTCTTCTTTTCTGCCTGTTTGTGTGCCGACTACAACAGTTTGCATGCCCAGTTCATTGAATTGTTTAATTAAAGAAATGGCTTTAAAGTCTCCGCCAACATAGATAGCTATTTTTTTGCCCTGACATTTATTTTTATATTCTTTAAGAATCGGCTCCATTTCTTCCTGTTTTCTTTGAATCAATTCTTCCGCTTTTTGCATAACTTCGCCGTCACCTGATAACTTGGCTGCAAGCCGTAAAGACTCTGCGGTATCTTTGAGTCCAAAAAAACTGACCTGTTTATACAAAATACCGAATTTTTCTTTCATCATGTTTGCAAGATAAATACTTGATCCTGCACACTGTACAATATTAAAAGAAGCATCCTGCGCTTTAATTAAGTTGCTGATTGTAGCATCTCCTGATATGGCATTGAGTAACCGAAGCCCTATTTCTTTGAAATAATTATTGACAATCCAAACTTCTCCTGCAAGATTAAAGTCTCCGAGATAATTAAAGGCTTTATTGTCTTTTTTTTCTATTTTATACTTGGCATCATCCATCAAATTAATGATTGCATCACAAGCTGCTTTATAGCCGTCTTTCTTACTGCCCGCAAATCCGGAAGACTGTACGGGTATAACCCTGATATGATGTTTTTTCTCTGCCTGACTACACACGGCCTGCAAATCGTCTCCGATGATCCCAACAACGCATGTGGAATAAACAAATACAGTTTTCGGAGATTTTGCAGCTATGATTTCATCAATAGCGGCTGCAAGCTTTTTTTCTCCTCCGAATATAATATCTGTTTCACTCAGATCGGTTGAAAAGCTGTTTCGAAACATTTCGCTTCCGCTGCTAAGGCTTCCTCGAATATCCCAAGTATAGCTGGAACAGCCAATGGGTCCGTGTACAATATGTACTGCATCTGTAATCGGATTAAGAACAACTCTCGCTCCGCAGTACACACACGCCCGCTGGCTGACTGCCCCAGAGACACTCTGATGGTCGCACTCAATTACCTGCTGATTATTTTTATCTTTGATTAAAATATGTCTTCTTCTTTCTTCTATCACTGATGGTTGATTACTTTCCATGTGCGACCTCCTATATTTTTTGGTACAGAGAAGAAAATTTTTATTTCTTTGCTTCTCTGCTGCATTCTACATCACCAATTCAAAATCTTCTTCAGCACATTCCCTGTCATATTTTTCTAAAAATGCCGTGCTGATCTTTTCGATGATTCGCATGGCCCCGCGATATCCGACTGTGGGAAAATAGCTGTGTCCCACACGGTCCAGGATCGGAAAGCCTATCCTAACGAGCGGTATATTTTCGGCTCTTGCAATATATTTTCCGTAGGTGTTCCCGATAATCATATCTACGGGATCATTTTTGATCCACTGATGCAACGTCATCAAATCGCTTGCCGCTTTTACTTTATAATCTTTGATTTCATTTGCTTTCAGCATTTCCGTAACTTCACTTTCAAAGGCATTGCCCGGTGTCCCCGTAAGTACAAATTTGGGTATCATGCCCAGAGAAATAACGAATTCAGTCATAGCAATAACTGTATCGGGATCTCCAAATATAGCCACTTTTTTCCCATGATAATGATTGTGAATATCTACCATTAAATCCACTAATTGTCCCCGCTCGTTCTCCAATTCTTTTGGGACGCTTTTACCTGTGATACTTAAGGTGTTTACTATAAATGTATCTGTAGCTTCTATACCGATCGGCAGCTTGATAACGCGTGCTTCCACATCGCATTTCTTTTCAAGTTCATAGGCCCCCGCTTCGGACGCGAATTTACCCATCGCGATCGTTGCTTTGCAATTACATAAATCTTCAAGTTCCGCAATGGTGACGCCGCCTTCGGGATACATGGTATACTTCCCTGTTTGAGGCGTATTGACCACATCGCTTGTATCTGGAAACATAATATTACCCACTCCCAAAACTTTGAGGATCCTTTTAATTTCACTCATATCACTTGGTTCCATAAATCCGGGGATGATTGCTAATTTTTCATTGGATTTTGTTTTCTCTTTTTTTGTGATATGCGTTACCATAGCTTTTGTCATATTTGCAAAACCTGTTACATGAGAACCGACATAACTTGGTGTATTTGCATAAAAAACTTTTTTGCCTTCCGGTATATTTGTTGAAGCAATAATATCTGATAAATCATCCCCGATCGTCTCTGATAAACACGTAGTACTTACAGCTACAATATCGGGTTCATAAATTTCAAATACTGTTTCTAATCCTTTTTTCAAATTTGATTTTCCGCCGAATACACAAGCCCCTTCTGTAAAAGAGCTTGTAGATGCCACAATCGGATCGCGAAAATGTCTTGTGAGGTGCATTCTGTGATAAGAGCAACATCCTTGTGAGCCATGACTATGCGGAAGACATTTATGGATACCCAGAGCCGCATACATAGCCCCAATCGGCTGGCAAGTTTTAGCCGGATTTACAATAAGAGCGGCTCTTTCATTCATTTCTTTTGGTGTATACTCTAACATGCTTTTTCAGCTCCTTCCGTACCTAGTTTTCCTGTTAAGACAGGCTCCTTTTTCCAAGGCGGAACAATATATGCCCATGCAGGTGTGTGAATCCCCGCCGCTACATCTCTTGCAAAATTTACAGCACCTTGATAGCCGGCATATGGACCTGCATAGTCATAAGAATGCAGTTGCTTACTGTAGATACCCATTTTTTGTACAATGTATTTATCTTTGATACCCGATCCGAAAAAAGAAGGTTTGAGTGCCTTTATAACCATTTCTGTTTCAAAATGATTTAAATCATCAATAATGATTGTGTTGTCTTTCATATCTGTTATTAAACCGTTATATTGATTCATCGGCAGTTCCTTTTTCAATTTTTCCATTTTTTCAGCCGGAATACGCAATTGATATTTTCGTTCGTCTTTTTCTACAGTGATTTCTTCAATATTTCTCGTATCAGCATCCAGCTTAATGAGCGGAATGATGTCTCTTCCTTCATAATCATCACGATGTGCAAATTCATAACCTGCCATGATTGTCGACATACCGATTTCTTTGAGTAATCCCTGGTAATGATGGGCTCTGGAACCGCCAACAAATAACATTGCCGTTTTACCTTCACACATTTTTTTATATTTCGCTATATCTTCTTTAATGGCCTCGTTTTCCTCTGCTATCACTTCTTCCGTTCTTTGTATTAACTCTGCGTCATCAAAATATTTCGCTAAGTTGCGCAATGATTCATTCATATGTTCTATGCCGATAAAATTAATTTTCATCCACGGAATTCCGTATTTAACTTCAATCATATCGGCAATATAGTTAATCGAGCGATGACATTGCACCAAATTCAAATCAGAATTATGTGCTTTTGCAATGCCTTCGTATTTTGAGTCTCCTGTCATTGTTGTCGTTATGGTATATCCGATTTTATTGAGTACTCTCTTAATTTCCCATTCATCTCCGCCAATATTATATTCACCGAGTATATTGATCGTATATCGGGGTTTTTCTTTCTGCGGAATATCTATTTTCCCTACAACATCTTTCATCAGTTTATTGTTTGCTATATGATGCCCTGCAGACTGGCTGACACCTTTGTATCCTTCGCAACTAAATGCTAAGACCGGAACCCCGAATTCCTTTTCGGCACGTGCGGCAACTGCATGTATATCGTCTCCGATAAGCCCTACAGGACATGTTGCCGTTACAGAAATAGCTGCCGGATGAAAAATCTCCACCGCTTCTTTGATTGCCTGTGCCAGCTTCTTTTCTCCGCCGAACACAATATCACTTTCCTGCAGGTCTGTAGTAAACGCATAGCTTAAGAAATTTTTCCCGCCTTCGCTTGCTTTTCCTTTATTGCGCCTTGTGCCCCATGCATAATAAGAGCATCCCACGGGTCCATGTACAATATGTACCATATCAACAATAGGCCCGATAACCACACCTTTGCATCCTGCATAAGCGCAGCCCCTGTTTGTGATAATACCCGGAAGTGTTCTTGTATTGGCTGAGATTTCTTGTGCATCATCCGTTTGCCTGATAACAATATGTTCTTTTCTGTTTTTCATGACTTTAGCAGGATATTTATCTAAAATTTTATCCACCACTTGGTTTAAATTTTTGTCTTCTTTCATTTCACGCACTCCTTTCATATGATTTTTTAAATTGCATCAAGTTCGTGTTCACTTGTTCTTACTCTAATAGCCTCATCAACATCACAGACAAATATTTTTCCGTCTCCCATAGATCCTGTCTGATTTGTCTCAATAATAAGTTGCACGATGTTTTCAACATCCTCATCCGCTACAACCATCATAAACATAATCTTGGGAAGCATCCGATCTTTTTCCGTAATGCTCTCTACGACTTGATGCTCAAATGTATTTAAATCGCCGTTATCTATCAAATTACTCAGTACTTCGATATTAGACATTTTTTTGCCTCTTCCGCTTACTTTTTTTGCAGTCATTGACGGATATCCGGCCTGAGATAAAACTTTTTTTGTTTCATTCATTTTATTGATTCGAATAACCGATATTATCTCTTTCATACAAGCCCCCTTATTACAACACGCTTTCGCCGCTGCTGATTGTATAAACATCCTCAACTGTTGTTACAAATATTTTTCCGTCACCGAAAGATCCTTCACTGCCTGTCTTTGCGTTTTTGATAATAATTTTTAATATATCTTCTTTATCTTCATCATTGACAACCATCATCAGCATTGCTTTTGGCAGTTCATCATAATGCACATTGCCAATTTTTATTCCGCGTTGTTTGCCGCGCCCTACAACATCTATTTTGGTAGCAGCCGGAAATCCGGCATCTAGTAATTCGCTTAATATAACTGAAGTTTTCTCCGGCCTTACAATAGCCCTAATCATTTTCATATAATCGTTCCTTCCAAATATAAAGTAATATTTTATTATTATTTCTTACTAATACTAATTATCCTTGACTGCTTTTTTTTATCCCATAATTCCGTATTCCATTAATATCTCTTCAAGTCGTTCTTGTTTCATTGGTTTTGGTATAACGAACATAGTATTTTCATCAATTGCTTTTGCAAGATTGCGATATTCATTAGCCTGCGGATCCGTAGGATCATAGTCAATGACTGTTTTTTTATTAATTTCTGCTCTTTGCACCACATTATCGCGCGGAACAAAATGAATTAATTGTGTTCCAAGTTCTTTTGCAAATGCCTCAAGCATCTCATATTCATTATCAACTTTTCTGCTATTGCAAATAATGCCACCAAGACGAGTTCCGCCTGTTGTAGCGAATTTTTGAATGCCTTTGCTGATGTTGTTTGCCGCATACATGGCCATCATTTCACCACTTGCTACAATATAGACTTCTTTTGCCTTTCCTTCACGGATAGGCATTGCAAATCCACCACAGACAACATCACCCAAAACATCATAAAATACATACTCCAAATCAGAAGTATATGCTCCAAGCTGTTCGAGTAAATTAATGGAAGTAATAATCCCTCTGCCCGCACAGCCTACACCAGGTTCAGGTCCGCCGGATTCAACGCATTTGATCCCCTCGAATCCTTCTTTGAGTACTTCTGTCAACTCAATGTCTTCGCCTTCTTCTCTCAAAGAATCTAATACTGATTTTTGTGCTAAACCATTTAATATTAACCTTGTAGAATCGGCCTTTGGATCACATCCTACAATCATGATTTTCTTCCCCATTTCTGCCAATGCCGCTGTAAGATTTTGAGTTGTTGTGGATTTTCCTATTCCACCTTTTCCATAAATTGCTATTTGTCTCATTTTATTCTTCCTTTCTTTTTAACAAAAAAGCGCTATTTTACACGAGTGCATAAAATAACGCCTTTGTTATGCTTATTAAAATATTGATGAACCAAGACTTTTTTTACCTATAAATACGCAAGAGCGCTATTTTGCACATCCGCGAAAATAACGCCCTTGTTATTATAAATAATTTATTTTATATTTGATTTTTGACGATAATACCATAGAAATCAAACCGTGTCAACCTAATAAATATAAAAAATAATGTATTTTTATATATTTTTTTGATGTAATGATTTACAAGTTTTTTTCTCATATCAACTAAGAATATTCTTTTAATAATTCGTAATTTTACATCAAGCAATCCCTAATATTCTATTTATAATATATTTTAAGCATACTTTTTGCTCTGTATTATAAAATGTCATACAATATATATACTCAAATATATTTTGCATATTTATGCACAACTTTATGCAGGTAATATACTATCCAAGTAAATTTTTCTATTGTTTGTTTCTATTTGGTCCGCCTGTTTCATTATTTGGAATCATTTGATTATTCATGCCGCCACCGTTACTGTCATAGGTTGTTACTATCGACGAGATTTCAATGTCATAACTTTGAGTGCCTACTTTAAGCGTATAAGTTCCTTTTGCTAACTGTGCCGAACTTAACACGACAGATTGATATTCTTTTTCGGGCGTGTAAGACAGTATTGTATCTCCACTCGAATTAATCAGGCTTATTGTTGTATTTGCCGAAACCACCATATTAAAATTATAGAGAATAGAATATTGCGTAGACGACGCACTGAATCCCTCTGCCATGCCGGTGCTTCCTGCGGCTATAATCACACCTGCCGATATCGTGGCATTGCCATTATAGTCAAGCGCACCGTTCCCATTCGTTGTAGGACCGCTGACATATGTCTCGCCTCCACTCACTGTAAGGGTTCCGTTTGAATCTATGCCGTCTCCCGACGCGTTAATAGTAATCATCCCGCCTGAAATTTTGATATAACTGTCGGAATCTGTTTGAAAATTATCGGCTTCCCTTCTATCTGCGGCCTGTGAGTTATCCTGCCCGCCGGCCGCATTGAAACCATCATCTGAGGCATTCACATGAATCGTGCCTCCGTTTATATCGATGCTGTTTCCCTCAAGGCCTTCATAACTGTTTTCAATGTTGATTTCTCCACCGTTTACAACGAGTGCATTATCTGCATGAACACCGTCATCTTCACATGCTATTTCTAATATTCCGCCTTCGATACTGACATCCCCGTTGCTGTGCAACGCGTCATCATCGCTTGCTATGGAGATTTCACCGCCACTGATGATCAATGTATTTTTTGCTTGGAAGCCATCATCTCCTGCTTTTATAGTAATATTAGCATCTTGAATATAAATGTAGCCTTTATAATCATCTTCTTCGTTATCCGATTGAATACCGTCGGTTTCTGCCTGTATGGAAAGAGTGCCGCCAGCGACTTTGACGCAGTCTTTTCCCTGCAGGCCATCTCCTGCAGCAGCGACAGAAATACATCCTCCCGTAATAATCAAATCATCTTTGGACGCAATGCCATGTTCATAATTGCCCTCTATAACAAGGATACCCTCTCCGTTGATTGCCAAATCAGCTTTACTGAAAATAGCTGCATCGATTATGCTGCCATCTACGCTCATTTCACTGTGCGCAGTATCTGTGATTTCATTTTCGCTTCCTTCGGCCAAAGTAATGACAACTTTATCTGCTTCTTTTATCAAAACCGGTGCTGTTGTGCTTGACGAAATAGATACCCCGTTGAAAACAATATGAATATCTGCCGAGTCCTCGGCATCTATGATCAACTGACCATCCGTGAGCGTGCCTGAGAGGATATAAGTCCCCTCCTCACTAATCGTTACCGTGCTGCCGCTTGCTTTTGCGCCGGCTCCGTCTACACTGCTTGCATTATTGCTCAGTATAATAATCGTACTTTCTGCTTCGTCGTAACTCGTATCCATATCTTTATCACTGAAAGTGGTATCAAATCCTGTCTCAGTGCTGCTTGTCGACTGAATCGTATCTTCCGTAGTGCTTGAACTGTCATCTCTGCCACATCCCGTAGTGTATAAAAGCAACAGAATACATATTGCCATAATAAATATATATAAAAATTGTTTTTGGTTTTTTTCTTCCATAACTTCTTCCTCTCTTAAAAATTTTACAGTCCTTCTCCGGTCGCATTAATTCTTCCGCATCGCACCTCAAGATTTCCGTTTCTGCATCTGAGTTCATCTATAAATGCTTTTTCTTCATTTTCATTATTTAAGATTATATAATATGTCAATTTAAAAAGACTCCCCATATTTGATGTCTTTACTTGCATGAGCTCATTGTTTTTTGTATATTTTTTGAACAGATCATCAAAAACGCCTGTGTAATCCAAATCTTCTGGAATCGTAACACGAAGTTCCTTTTCTTTGCTACGATTTTCTCCAAATTTAAAAATACTGTACAGCATACTGACTAGTCCTAAAATCAATGTAAACATCATCGCAAGCCCGATATACCCAATTCCTGTTGCAAGCCCAACTGCCATAGCGAAAAAGATACTTACAATTTCTCTCGCACTTCCCGGAATCGATCGAAACCTTACCAGGCTAAACGCGCCCATGACAGCGATCCCTGTTCCTATATTGCCGTTAACCATCATAATAACCATCTGCACAATTGCAGGCAGCAACCCCAGCGTCATCACAAAACTTTTTGTATAGCGGTTTCGATACATATAGAAAAGGGCAACAATCACACCTAAAACCAAGGAACAAATGGTTGTTAGCATGAATGTTGTCATAGAAATAGACGATTCCACACTTTTTATTGTTAAAAAATTATTGAAAAATTCATTTAGCATCTTTTTCCCTCCCTGTTTGTTGTCTTATTAAGAATGCTTTGTTTGTATGCAGTGCCATATTTTGAAAATGATGTCGGATAGATTTCCAGCTCACTGAGCAATCTTGCGAGCCAAAAAGGCAGAGCTTGGGGAGATTTTATTTCCATTATGCGCTCGCCATGCACAAAAATGGGTTCTCCCCAAATACCTTCTTCAAGATTTAATTGATTTTCTCTCCATAAAATATCGCGATCAAAAGTGATGCGAAGCGCTGTATCTTCACCGATTCCCTGCCATGCCGTTCTGTGTGAAGAAATCCACATCTTTGGCTTCAGCTGCCCGTATAAATTATAAAGTCGGTCGATTTCCTTTATCACTTGGTTTTGCTCACTCGGTCTTTTGCCTTCAGATAAATATTCACTCGCTTCATCTACCGATATATCAATTCGTTGTTTGCAGACCACACCTTTGTATTTTTTCTTCAGCTCTACAAAAACATGTTCTTCCTTTGAAAACTGTCCATAACTTCGCAGTCTCAATTTCTCTTTATAGACCGGTTTTTCGAGTGAGCGTCGGATTAAGTAATAATCAGGCGTATCAAAATAGATACTGCAGATAGTGGTATTTGCAAATTGATCCGGTTTACAACGAATTTTTAATTCTTTCTCTAAAATAATATATTTCTGTTCTTCGACTATATATTTTTGTTCATGACGTTTGAACTTATATTGAATATTGTCTGTATTCATAGCATACTCCATCTATTAAAATGTTTTTTTTATTGTAGAAAGCAAACCTTAAACTTACTTAAAATAACTTTACTTATTTTTTACATATTTTTAACAAACTTTATATTTATATTTTTATTTATACATTAAATAAAAAAAGTCCTGCTTTTTCGTGTCAGCAGGACTTTATCTATTTTTATATTACAAAATAACAGTAAAACAAATCATATTCTCTCCTTGTTTTTGAACCGTTACTTTCCCTTTATGGGAAATGGCTATTGCTTTTACAATCGAGAGGCCTATTCCATAGCCTCCGCTGTTGCGGGAACGCGAGGCATCCGCTCTATAAAACCGCTCAAAAAGCCGGTTCAAATCTTCACACGGCATCCGGCTTACAGTGTTGCATACTTTTATTTTACATCTTTTGCCTACTGAGCTTAATGATAACTTTATATTCCCTTCATCATCCGAATACTTGATTGCATTATCCAGCAGAAGTGATACAAGCTGCCGGACAGCGCTTTCCTGTCCATATAACGATAAATCAGGCTGAATCGTATACGTAAAGGATTTATTCTTCAGTTCCGCAAGCGGTTCAAAATCAACGGCACTCTCCCATACTGCTTTGCTGATTGAAAACTCGCTGAACATTAAAGACATACTGCCTTCTTCCAGTTTTGATAATGTCAATAAATCTTTTGCTAAATGATCGAGCCGCTTCGTCTGATTGCGTATACTTTGAGTCCATTCATTTTTTCCTGCGCTCAGTTCCAATACATCTGTATTCGCAGAAATAATTGCAAGAGGTGTTTTGATTTCATGACTTGCATCTGTGATAAATTGTTTTTGTTTTTCAAAACTTTCAGCAACAGGGCGAACAACACGTTTTGAAAAAACGGAAACTAATAAGAATACCACAAGCAAACATGCTGCTCCAATCAAACACGAAGTAAGCAAAGTAGATTGGAATGTTTCAATATTTATACGTTCATCTATAAAAACAATGATATATCCGTATGGCTTTTCAGTGACCATGTATTTATAAATACCATGGTACCCTATATTTTGATCTTCTTGCAGTATCTCATTAACATAAATACTTGCCTGCTGCGTTGTAACTGCAGCAACATGACTTACATCGGTTTTCGTTACAGCATAAGTTACATCCGTCCAAATAGTAAAATATCTTGTTTGAAACGGTGTTTCTTCAGTAATTCTCTGATAGCTTTCATCTTCTCTAGGCTCTTTTTTTTCAATTGCTGTAGTCGGAAACTCACCTTCATTTTCAGTAATCATTTGCAAAAGCTCATTTGCTTTTTGATCCATTTGCCTGTAATTAATAATGCTGCTTGTTGCAATCAACACAACAATAACTAAAGCAAGAGAGGCGGTAGCTATGAGTATAAATTTTCTTCTCAGTTTGTTAATCATCTTTTTGCACCAATGTATACCCCATTCCTCTCGCAGCCTTGATTTCCAAATCTGCATTTAGCATAAGAAGTTTTTTCCTCAGATAGGAAATATATACCCAAACGACATTAATCTCTACATCTGAATCATATCCCCAAATAGTTTCCAAAAATTGTTCTGTGGAAATGAGGCGCTCCGGTCTGCTCATGAGCATTTCCATCATTTGAAATTCTTTATTACCCAATCGAAAAGACATATCATCAGAAAACAATTCATATGTTTGACGATTAAGACTAATATTGGACATACTTAAAATATTAGGCGTAAACTCACTTTTACGTCTGGTCATCGCGCGCAGCCTGGCGAGTAATTCTCCTGTTGCAAAAGGCTTTGCCAAATAATCATCCGCTCCAATGTCAAGACCTTTGATTTTATCTTCTATTTCTGATTTTGCGGTCAACATTAGAATCGGAACCATTACTCCCTGTTTGCGAAGCTCGGCAAGCACACTCAGCCCATTTACTTTCGGCATCATAATATCGAGTATGATTGCATCATAGTTTCCGCACAGCCCATAGTCTAAGGCATCCTGCCCGTCGTAGACTGCATCCACCGAATAATTATTGTGCTTTAATATGACAACGAGCGCATTGGATAACTCTTTTTCATCTTCTGCGACTAATAGTCTCATAGCTTTTTCCTCCTAAGCTATCTGACGAATCTATAATATACCTTATTGTTTGTAGGTTTAAATCAACCGTCGCTATTTCATCTGCGCATCGCTTTAATTCTTTGATCATCATATCTTCATAGCAAATCGTTTTTTTATATTTTAGTTGATGTTCCAGACTTGCCCAGCAATCCATGGCGATTGTACGGATTTGTATTTCCACATATATGCTCTTCTTTTTTTCTTTGCGATTTACATCAACCGCTACAATCATATGGTAACTACGATATCCGTTTGGTTTAGGTTTGGCGACATAATCTTTTATTTCATGCACTTTTATGCCGGAAGAATGTTGAATAAAGTCCGCCACATAATAGACATCGTCTAAAAAAGTACACAGTATACGAACACCCGCCGCATCATTGATTGATTTAATTGCATTTTCTAAAGTAATTGCAAGTTTGTATCTGCGCAGTTTATCTTTTATACTTTGAGCAGTTTTGATTCTGCTTTTTAAATTATCGATCGGATCTCTGCCAAGCCCTTTCTGTATTTCCAGCGCCCTGAATTTCTCTATTTTTTGAACCACATTATCAATAGCGAGATTTAAATAGTCGTAATGCTTTTTATAGAAATTTATTGTTTCTTCATCTTCTTTTATAATATGGGTATCCATTTATAATTTCTCCTGCTTAAGATTTATATCTTACAGGCAGTATAAAAAAGAAACCTTAAATAAACTTAAATTTTTTTAAAACCATATTATTTTTGCAAATAAAGCGTCTGTGTAGGAAATGCAAATTCTATTCCTCGTTTGTCAAACTCTTCTTTAATACGCAAATTAACTTCCTGTAAAATATCCATATATACATAATAATCGCTGCTCAGAACATAATAGACGATTTCAAAATTCAAACTGAAATCCGCAAATTCACAAAAATGCACCCTGTCAAATGTTGTACATGCCACCTCTTCAATAAGATTTTTAATTAACCCTGGAATTTCTTTTAGCTGTTCACTCGTTGTGTCGTAAGTAACTCCTATTTTAAATATTACACGCCGATTCTCCATTCTTTTATAATTTTGCAGCGAGGAACTTGTCAAAATTGCATTTGAAAAAACCAATTGTTCTCCTTCAAGACTGCGGAGCCGAGTTGTTTTTATTCCAACATGCTCTACTGTTCCCATAAATCCATCGGTTAAGATTAAATCACCTACTTCAAAAGGTTTATCAAATATAATGGAAAAGAATGCAAAAACATCTGCAAGTATAGCTTGTGCTGCAAATGCGATCGCAACACCGCCTATTCCAAGTCCGGCAAGCAATGTATTGACTTTGATTCCTGCATTTTCCATAAATAGGAATGCGGCAATGAGCCAAACAATAAATTTAATTGCTTTTTCCATCCACCTGCTGCTTACCACACCTAATGTTTTTTCATTTTTTTCCCAATATTTATTAAACATAACTACTGCTGCTGCCGAGGCAAATATCGCTCCCAAAATAATAATGCCGGCCAATATGACCATATTTACGGCTTTATTTAGAGGACTGCTTAAATTGAGAATTCCTGTACTGAAATGCAAAATAACTAAAAGCATGACCGGCATGCTATATTTTTCTATTACTTGAACTAAAACATCATCGGTTGTTGTTTTTGTTCTTTCTGCCGCTTTGCTCATTTGCTTTACAAGTATCTTTTTTATAATAGCGGTAATAATAATCCCGACTACTAAAACCATTATAAAAAGAAGATAATCGGATACTGTATTATTAAAATAGACCTGATTTAAAAATTGACTCATTTTTACCTCCCGGGGTTATGATATATTACATTTAACAAGTATTGCCGTATAAGATCATTTATTAATGATTAGATTAACATAATATACTCTATTTCTCAATTATTTACTTTCAGACTAATTTGGATAATTCATAAAAAAATGTCCATATTTTATATAAACAAATATTTTCAGGAGCTATATGAATGAACAATGCTGCTATAGAAAAAAAATATATTAAATTGTCCGACGGAGAATCGAATGTTATTATTGACTGTTTTAATCAAAGAATAAAAATTATTTCTCTTACAGGCAAATTGCAAGAATTGCTCGATAAACTTGATTTTGATATAGAAAAATATACATTAGAAAAACTTTTTTGCGTTACAAATAAAGAAAAACTACAAACATTTAAAGATCATAACTTTATAATTGAAGCAAAAATAAACGGTCTTCTGCGTGGCAAAGACGGATATTTTCTCTCTAGATTTCTTACCGGCGAGAGAAAAATGAATATGCATATCCCCGAGGAAGAAGAAGCATTGATAACAGCAAGAGAATATTTACAAGAACGTTTTTCTTACGATATTGAAGATAAATATATCATACGTACCGGAGACAAAAAAGACGCCGATGACCTTTCACGTCTTTATGACAGTGTTTTTGAAACCTATCCCACTCCAATGAATAAAGCTGATTATATTAAGTATGCCATGGATTCGAATACATTATTTAAAGTTGCTATTCACAAAGGCTGCATCATCAGCGCTGCTTCAGCCGATATGGATAAAAAAAATTTAAATGCGGAAATAACAGATTGTGCCACAGATCACAATCACAGACAAGAAGGGCTGATGGGCAGACTTATTTATGAGTTGGAAAAAGAAATGAAAAAGATAAATTATAAGGTGCTCTACAGCATTGCGCGATCCATCTCACCCGGAATTAATATCGTGTTTGCCAAACACGGATATGAATATGGCGGAAGGTTGGTTAATCACTGTCATATTTGCGGACAATTTGAAAATATGAATATATGGCTAAAAAATTTATAATATAGATAAATTAATTAAAAATTAAATTTTTTTAAATATTGCTTCATTTTTGATTTAATCATTCATTTGTTTAACGATCGTTAGACATCTACTGATTTTGTAAGATAACTGCCAGTTCCTCTCTAATTTGCTCTTTTTGAATATACGTATTTTTGGCAACAATGCTTTCTATTAAATTATCCATCAGTCTAATCAATACACGTGTCATAATAATGGTATCTTTATCGGCATTTAAATGTGAAGAGAGCAGTTTATAATGTGTTGGTTGTATTGTTTTTTCCCATCTATTCATAATCTCTATTAATTCGCGGTCGCCCTCATATGTTAAATATACTTTTATTCCCAAGCGGTATACTTTTTTATCATAGTCACTTAAATAGTTGAGTTGATAGATCAGCCGCGTATAAAAATCTAAAACATTACTTGCATTCACTTGTTTTGCCTGTTTTTTAAGCAAATTAAAATAATCTTTCATTATAATTTCATGGAATAATTCTTTTTTACTTTTAAAATAATAATAGATCATGGGCAGCGAGCAATCAGCTTCTTTGGCAATATTTCGAATCGTTGCTCCATGATATCCGTTTTTATTAAAAAGATCTACTGCAACTTTTTTAATTTTATTTTTTAAATCTGTATCCTGCATAGCGAAGGCCTTCCTTAACGCACGTTAAATTTATTATAATTTGTCTGCACTGTTTTTACAATAAAAAAATACAACAAATATTTTATTTTACTTGACACCTCCTTAAAAAATTATATATTATATGTTTATAAATCAAATATAGAAAAAGGTGATGACATTCGGTATATCCAATTCTTGCATGGAAGGGTTTGGATATAATCGAAAAAGAGTAGATAAAATCAAAGTTAATAGGGCGAGACACTTCACATACTTTATGTGTAGTTGTTTTTATGTCCCCGGATTCTTGATTTTATTTTACTCTTGCTTTCATTATTGCTAATCAAAGCCGCAGAGTAAAATCTGCTGCTTTTTTAATACATAAAAAGGAGATTTTAAAATGTTTACCTATTTAAACGAATGTTTATCGTCCCCAAAAATTTATACACAAAGTAAAACCAGCTTTTGGACTGATGAACACATTTCAAAAAAATTACTTGAAATCCATCTTGATCCGAATACTGATTTGGCCAGCAGAAAACCGGACTTTATTGAGAAATCTGTTGACTGGATCAAAACTATCCTGCCTCCAACCAGTTATGCAACCTTACTTGATGTCGGTTGCGGTCCCGGACTATACACCCAGAAATTTTCAAAAAGCGGCTACTTTGTTACCGGCATCGATTTTTCGAAGCACTCTATCGAATATGCAAGAAATATTGCAAAAAAACACATGCTTCCTATTCGCTATTTACATCAGAATTATTTAGATCTAAATTTAAAAAATTCCTATGATTTAGCCACTATGATTTATTGCGATTATGGCGCATTATCAATTCAGAACAGAAAAATATTGATGCAAAAAATTTATAATGCCTTAAAACCAAACGGAAAATTCCTGCTTGATGTCTGCTCTGTTCAACAATATGCCTCGTTTGAAGAAAGTCAGACATGGGAGATATTAAATGAAGGTTTTTGGAGCCCTGAAAAACATATTTGCATAAATTCTAACCGCAAATATGAAGATAATACACTACTAAACCAAACAGTTGTTATTACACAAGGCAGCACAAATATTTATTATATATGGACGCATTGTTTTAGTAAAGACAACCTAATAGATGAGGTCACTGAAGCCGGCTTTCAGCCTGTGGAATTTTACAGCGATATAGCCGGCCGGCCTTTTTCTGCCGATAGCATGACACTGGCTGTTTTATTAAAGAAATAAAATATAATATAAAATTAATGCAGACATTATAAAAGGTTCCCTATAGAAAGGAACCTTTTTATTTTTTTTAGTATATCCGATAAAATTTATTGTATCCAACCATCAACAACATCTTGATTTTCAGATATCCACTGTTCAGCCGCTTCAGCAGGTGTCATTCCTCCATTGATTAAAGCTTCCAGGCTACCGATTTGCTGGTCGCTCATCGAAAAGTTTTTAAGCATTGCAGCAACTTCTGGTTGTTGTGTACTGAATTCTTTATTTGCCAAAGTATGAATTTCTTCACTTTCGCCGTATTCACCCATTGGATCATCTAAATATTTAAGATCATATTCTGCAAACATCCAATGTGGGCTCCATCCTGTTATAGCAATCCACTCATTATCTTGATATGCTTTACTCAACGCAGCCATCATAGCCGATTCACTGCTTTGCAGCACTTCAAAACCTAAATCATAGCTTTCATTGGCTCTGTCGGTCGCTTTCATAATTCCAGCACCGGGGTCAATACCTACGATTTGATTGCCGAATTTATCAGACTGAGCTTTCATTTCGTCAATGGAATCAATTGTAACATACTGAGGAACTACAACGCCTATTTTGGCAGGTTCTTCATACCAGATTCCATAATCTTCAAGGTTATCTTTATATTCCGTCCAATATGTTTCATGAGTGATTGGCAGCCATGCATCCATAAATACATCGATATCTCCTTCACTCAAACCAACAAACAGCGGAGCAACATCAAGTTGTGTCAACTCAACTGTATAACCTTGATCCTCTAAAATTACTTGCCACATATTACTGACAGCCACACATTCAGCCCAATTAACATAACCAATTTTTACTGTTCCTTTATCTTCCGAAGTTGAAGTACCGCTACATCCAACTATCAAACTAAAAGAAAGCAATACAATTAATGCAAGTATAACGATTTTCTTTTTTCCTTTCACACTCCAATTCATAATTTTTCCTCCTTTTTTCATGAAGTATTATTTATTTTCAGTTCTTAAAGAACTTCCAATACTTTGAGTTATTCTATCTAATATGATTGCCAAAATAACTACGGCTATTCCATATTCGAAGCCCATTCCAATTTTTAATTGGCTGATTGCTTCCAGCACACCTCCGCCAAGCCCGCTTGCTCCGATCATAGATGCAATAACAACCATAGAAAGCGAAAGCATTATTGTTTGATTGATGCCTGACATCACTGTCGGTAGCGCCACCGGCAATTGAATTTTCCATAAAAGTTGTCTTGGGGTTGAGCCAAACGCTTGTCCCACTTCCATCAAATCTACAGGAACTTGACGTATGCCTAAATCAGTTAACCTGATAGCCGGGGGCATCGCGAAAATGACTGTAGCAAATACAGCCGGTACTTTGCCTATACCAAAAAACAATAACGCAGGAATAAGGTAAACAAAAGAGGGCAACGTCTGCATCAGATCTAAGATAGGAGATATAATTCGATGGAAAGTATTGTTTCTGCCTGATGCAATTCCCAAAGGTATTCCGATAAGAATACAAATTACAGCGGATATGATAACAAGCACTAATGAAGATAAAAATGCGGACCATAATTGCAAATTATAGATTAAAAGCAACCCCAAGATGGTTCCCAGACTAAGCTTCCATCCTTTTACTTTAAATGTGATAACAGCAAAAATCAGTATTAATACCCACCAAGGTATGATTTGCAGTATATGCTCAAACCCTCTGATGAATTTGCCAAATCCTTCAGAAAAAGCGTCCATGCCATTGCCGAAAGTTGCTTCCATCCATCGAACACCTTTATCAATATATTCTGCCATCGGTATCTTATACATATTATACGCCCTCCTGATTATTACTGTGATCGGTTGGTATATCCGTATCAGATAACGGTAAAGAAGTCTGTTCATTCTCTACGTCATCAGAATTATCCGGAGCAAGCGCAGAAAGCACAGAACCACGTACAATAATACCGACAAGCTTGCCTTCTTCATTGACGACCGCAATCGGATATTTGCTTTCAACAATAATTCCAATTGTATCAAGAACCGGTGTATCTTCTCTTACTATAGGTCCTTGCTCAAGCTCTATCTCGCTCAAGCTGATCACACCCGCTTTTCTCGCTTCCAACGCCGCATCTACGGTAATAATACCTTTTAAATGTTTCTGCTTGTCTAAAACATATACACTGGAAATCCCATTTTGCTTCATAATCCTCAATGCGACATTAGGTCCATCACGTAAAAGCATATGCGGCTGTGGCTTTTTCATCACATCTTCAGCCGTTAAAATCTTACTTTTATCGACCCCTTTTACAAACTTGGCAATATAATCATTTGCGGGATTTTTAACAATTTCTTCCGGTGTACCTATTTGCACAAGCGCCCCGTCTTTTAAAAAGGCGATGCGATCTCCAAGCTTTAATGCTTCATTCAGATCATGTGTGATAAAAACAATCGTTTTGCGCACCTTTTCTTGCAGCGTTAAAAGCTCATCTTGCATCTCTTCTCTTATCAAAGGATCAAGCGCACTGAAAGCTTCATCCATTAACAAGATATCCGCATCATTCGTAAGCGCTCTTGCCAAACCTACCCTTTGCTTCATCCCTCCGCTTAATTGAGAAGGATATTGGTTCTCATAACCTTTAAGCCCGACAGCATCCAAAGTTTGAAATGCTTTTTTTTCTCTTTGATCTTTCGAAATACCTTGAACTTCAAGGCCATAAACTGTATTCTCAAGAACAGTACGATGAGGCAGAAGCGCAAACTGCTGAAAGACCATAGCAGTTTTTGACTGACGAAAATTACGCAACTCTTTATCTTTCAGATCCATAATATTCACGCCGTCAATAATGATTTTTCCTGCACTTGGCTCAATGAGCCTGTTTAAACATCTAAGAATAGTAGATTTTCCACTGCCTGAAAGCCCCATTATTACAAAAATTTCTCCGTCATTAATGGTAAAACTGACGTTGTGCACGCCTACCGTATATCCGGTTTCTTTAAGAATTTCATCTTTATTTTTACCATCTTTAAGCATTTTTAAGGCATGTTGTGGATGATTACCAAATATTTTTATTAATTCTGAAACAACTATTTTTTCGGCCATATTTTTCCCTTTCGCTCATTTATCCTAAACATTCATATTACTTTTAACCCTTGAATGGAAATAGTATAGCTTATAAGATTCATAATAAAATTCACAGTTTCTATATCATATTACATATCTACTGCTAAAAAAAACAAACATTTGTAGCTTAAACGAACTTATGCAAATAAAATAATTTTTATTTATTAATTGAAATCTTATAGATATTAATGCAATACTAAGTATATTGTTTTTATTAGTTTAACATGAAATTATTCATTTGTAAAATTTAAATGCCAATAAATTAATTGGCATTTAAAAACTCAAACGTTTTAAATTAACAAAAATCACTGTATTTTGTTAATTAATGCTTCTATTTTAAATCATTTTTTGTTTTATATACGCCTAGCAGAAATGCGAGTATACTTTATATTTCACTAAAATAATACCCTTCAATTTTAGTCGTTGCCTGCCCGCCGAAGAGCACTTTATTCTCAGAAGTTTTCAGTTGGATAATATTAAAAGCTTTTTCTTGCTTGTTTTGCTCAATAGAGACAGCATGGCCTTTCCATAGATTATTTTTTAACATATAATATCCAACAGCACTGTTGCCCGAACCAGTAGCATCATCTTCGAGATATCCGAATTTCGGTGCAAATACTCTGGTTCTGATGATATTCTTCTGCTCGACTACTTCTGTTGAGAACACCAGTACTATATCCATTTCATTTGATATACAAAATTCTTTAAGTCTCTGCTCATCAGGCATCATATACAGCGTTGCTTTAAGATTTTTTATCGGTACAATCAAAGTGCGCAGCCCAGCATCTATGATAGAGACCGGATATTTTTTTGAAATATCATCAAGCAGTATGCCTAGATGATCTGCTATTTGTTCTTCTTTCACCTTTACTTCAATATAACGAGGTTCCGGTGCTGTTATGAAAACCGCATTCAACGGCAAAATTTCATTGTAAACCTTCAATATTCCTTTTTTTGTTATGATATTTATACTTGGAACATTTAAAAGGCGCTGCGTATTTTTTAATAAATAATACATACACGCAATAGTCCCATGACCACAAAAATCCACTTCACATTCAGAAGAATAATATTTTAATTCATAAGCCTCTTCTTCAACAGGCCTGCAAAAAACAACTTCTGATACAAACCCTTTATGCTCAAAAGCGATTTTCTGCATTTCCTCATGAGATAACTTCTGATTTTTTTGTAGATACAAACAAGCGGCGGGATTCCCTGCCGAATTTTTTGAAGTAAAAGCATTCAATTTTATATAATTAAATTTTTTTGTCATTGCTTTAGTTTCCTTTTTAAAATCATAATATAATCAATCATAAACCCTATTAGTCTGGTTTGTATGTAAAAGATGTATTACACGACGGGCAGATTGCTTTGATAGTGCCTTTATTGATAGGAACACGCATTTTTTTGCCGCAAGAAGGGCATACAGCAAGCCTATGGTCTACAAGCTTTAAGATACGCTCTTTGTCAAAGCCAACAACAACCTCATCACCGATCAAAAAAGCCGGCACGCCCGTAATATTTCTTTTTGCCATTGCTTCTCTTGCCTGCATGTCATAATTTATGTCTTTTTCTATATAGTGAATGTTATTTTGGGCAAGAAAATTTTTTGCTATTTTACAATATCCACACGTTTGTGTTGTAAACATAATTAATTGTTTCATTACTTCGTCTCCTTCTATGAAAATAGTCTGTTTTAATTACATCATTAATGTCATCCAACCTTGTAAATTAGTATACGATATATTTTTTTAACAATTGTAAATAAACCTCCAATTCAAAGATAAATTTTGTTTATAAATTCTCTTAAAAATATTTTTTATATAATTAACATAGGTTGTCTATATACAGTTGCAAATTCTGTCTCTAAAAAGCTTTTTGCTTGATAAAATTCTTCTGCTGTGAATTTTATAGCTTCAACCGCACAGGCGCGGACGCAAGCACAGCATTTAATACATTTTTGCGCATTAATTTGATGGACATTATCAAAATCTATTGCACCGGTCGGGCACACTCTTACACATAATTTACAATCATTACAAGCGCTGCTCACAACGGGGGCGTACTCCGGCTGCGGTGCATTACTTTTATTATACGGCCTATACGGATAATTTCCGGGGATAGCTTCTCTATTTAATATATAATCATCTGAAGTGTTCAGTTTATTCAAGATATCTTTGCCAAATTGCTGCGCTATTTTAAGATCCTCCGTATTTGGACGGCCACCGGCCACTTTATCAGTAAATGAATGCTCTCCTAAAAAAGCGGCAGCCGCTACCGGTATAAATCCTCTTTGTGAGATAATATCCGCAAGTTCCGCAAAATAGTCATCATAATGCCTGTTACCGTATACACCAAGGAGAATACATGGCGTACTCTGCCCGCTAAGCGCCTTTATATATTCTAAAACAACAACAGGTATACGACCGGAATAAACAGGCAGACCTATAAGTACCAATTCATTATTTTGAAAAAATGGCATTGTAGATACCTTGTTAATATGGGTGATGTTATATTCATTGATTTTTAAATCGGTTCCTTTGGCTATCGCATAAGCAACTTTTTTTGTAGTATGTGTCGGGCTGAAATAAATGAGATTGATATTTATTATTTTCATTATTTTTCTCCTTTATGATTTTTTTGCCGCTGAACTTTTTTCATATTCTCTCTGTATTTATGATATCACATTATAATCAACTCAGATTATTATTTCATAATTCAATACATCAATATAAAATGAATCGCTCAGTTATGAGCGATCTTATTTTTAAGCATATTTACGAATTTCCGTTGTCACGAATCTATAGGCTGCATCAACCCCTTCACTGATTGATACCTCACATTCATACCCGTCTGCTTTCCAGAAAACCGTTATGGAATACTCATCTTCGTTCATTATAAAATCTTCTTGCTTTCGATATCTGTCTGAATAGAAGGATTTTACTTCCGATATATCCAATTCTGTCTTGTATTGCTTCACATACCGTGTGATGACATCGGTATTATAGGCGGAATATTGTATGTCATAGATTTGCTCATTCAATTCAGATGGCTTGATTTCCTCTATAAGTCCCTGAGGATAATCTTCAAAATACGGATTCACCTCTGCATAATCCTCTTCTTTTGCACCCAGACTTATAGAGATGTAAGTATTTCCATCTTCTTCCTCACGTAGTGATACAAATGTGTGCTGGCTTCCAATCTCTCCTTTTAAAAAATCTTCTGAGCTGGCCTCTTCATCTATTTCCGAGAGCAATGATTTATAATATTGAACCACTTCAGCTATGGTTGCTTTTGATTCATAACTGACCGTATAAAGATCTTTTCCGATGACATAGTTTGGATCGAGGCGCACTTGATAGGAACAATCACTTATCCTTACCACTTTATAAAGCGGCATAATATCTGTAGGGTAGCCTTCTAATAATTCCCCTTTACTAGAAGTTTTCGATTCAGATGAAGCATCCGAATTATTATCTGATGCAGAAGATGAACAACCTCCGGCTATTACAAGCATTATCAAAATAATACCTACAACAAAATATTTTGCATGTTTTTTCATATACTTGATCCTTTCTCATTCCCTCTTATTTAAAGCATAAGATACTCGCTTCTTATATACAATTGAATTCATTTTACAAATCAACAAATAATTTTTTTAGGTGCTGCTGAGCATTTACTCTATTTTCGTACAATTAGCCATCAATTGTTCGGCAAGCTTTGCCATATACTGCGGACTCTCTTTCATTCCGTTTTCAAACCATTTCTTTAATATTGCAACACATCCAAATGCAATGAACGAGTAATAATATTCATAGTCTTCTTCATTTCCACCTCTAATGAGCCTGTTCCATTCATTTTTATTTTTTGGTCTGCTCGTTGTTATAAACTGATCCAAAAATGTGCTTTCCTTCGTTTTTAAAATTGCAATGAAAATATCTGAATCGGCAGCAATATATTTAAATAATTCGAGCACTATCAAGCTAAGTGATGCTTGATCATAATCTTTATGCTTTTCTATAATAGCGGTAAAATCTTCCCAGACTTCCTTTTCTATTTGCTCAAATAAATCAAAAATATCTTTATAATGTAAATAAAATGTGCCTCTGTTGATATCTGCAATTCCTGTTAATTCGCTGACTGAAATATCTTTTAATTCTTTTTCTGCTAATAGGACTGTGAATGTTTTTCGGATCAATGCTTTTGTTTTTCTCACGCGTCTGTCAATATTTGGATATTCATTTTTTCCCATCAAAAAGTACTCCTTTATTATACATAGAAAAATCATGTGTTAATTAATCAACATAAGCTCACTAATTGACTATTGTTTGCTATCTATATTTTCAATATAATATAAACACTGCATAAATGCAATGCTTAAATTTATTATTAAACTTTCAGAAGGACATTAATTTGAAAAAAATTTCAGAATCGATATTGGTACATAAAAAAAGTATATTAATTATTTTTACAACCCTTGCCATTCTATCGGCTTTGCTCATGCAGCTTGTCGGAGTAAATTATAAATTATCCGATTATCTGCCCGATGATGCACCTTCCACCGCCGCACTGCATGTCATGGAAGATAATTTTGATGAAGCCCTGCCGAATCTTTCGATCTATATAGAAGATATCTCCATCTCACAGGCACTTGATTTCAAAGCCCAGCTTACCTTGCAACCAGGCGTAAACAGTGTGTTATGGCTTGATGATGTGCTTGATGTATATAAACCTTTAAGTACACAAGATCAAAAAACAGTACAGACATGGTACAAAGACGAAGGAGCTTTATTCTCCGTTACGGTAGAAGAAGATAACCTGACTGAAACAATTGCTTCATTACGTGAATTTGTGGGAGAGAGAGGCGTGCTTTCGGGAGATGCGCTCAATCAATCTATCGCACAAGACTCGGCCGCCGGGGAAGTGCCTAAAATCGTACTGTTTATCGTACCTTTAGTATTACTTATACTGCTGCTTTCCACAAGTTCATGGTTTGAACCGATATTATTTTTGCTGACCATCGGCGTAGCTGTTTTACTCAATGAAGCCACGAATATTTTTTTGGGTGAAGTTTCTTTCATAACCAGATCGGCAAGCGGTATTCTGCAGCTGGCTGTATCCATGGATTATGCCGTTTTTCTGCTTCACAGTTTTGCAAAATATCGACAAACAGAAAGCAGTATTACCCAGGCAATGTCTAAGGCAATGAAAGAATCATTTTCATCCATTGCCGCCAGTGCCATAACTACCGTATTCGGATTTATCGTCTTGGTTTTGATGCGTTTTAAAATCGGTGCGGATATGGGAATTGTCCTTGCCAAAGGTATTTTGTTCAGCTTTTTATGTGTTATGAGCCTGCTACCTGTTTTGGTGATCTCAACATCTAAGCTGATGGACAAAACATATCATCGTCCACTGATGCCTAAATTTGGAAAATTCGGCAAAGTCATTACACGTATTTGTATTCCTATCGCAATCATTATTATTATATTCGTTATACCCGGATATTTAGGACAAAAAAACAGTCATTTCGTCTACGGCTCATCAGGCATGATTAGCCCGGAGTCACAAGAGCAGCAAAACAAAGATAAAATAGATAGTATTTTTGGCAAATCCGTACAAATGGTACTTCTTGTTCCTGATGATGATATTGTAAAAGAAGCGCAGTTAAGCACTTCTCTTGAAAATATCCAATATGTTACAAGTGTTATTTCATATACAAACTATGTTGGAAAAGAAATTCCTTCCGACTTTTTATCATCTGATCAGATTTCGCAATTTCGCAGCGGCGGATATAGCCGGCTGATACTATATGTTGATACAACGGATGAAGGAGAAGAGGCTTTTGATGTTGTTCAAACCGTGCGCAGCACCGCTCAGATTTATTATCCCGATAGCTACTATCTTATCGGACAAAGCGTTGTCAATTATGATTTGATGAACACAATCGTCAGCGATAACAAAGTCGTACGCTTAGCTGTCGTGCTTTCCATCGGTCTGGTGCTTTTGCTCACATTCCGCTCACTGTCGATACCGCTTATTTTACTGCTGGTTATTGAAGGCGCCACTTGGATCAACTTAAGTGTCCCTTATTTCACAGGCTCGTCACTCAATTATATAGGTTATCAAATCGTCAGTTCTGTGCAATTGGGCGCAACGGTTGACTACGGTATTTTATTTGCCAGTAAGTATATGGCCAATCGGCAATCTCTGGATAAAAAAAGCGCAGTCTATGAGACCATGTCGTCTACAACCGCCTCTATCATAACACCCGCAAGCATTCTAACAATCGCGGGATTAATGCTTGGCGTTATATCAAGCAATGAAATCATCAGCCAGTTAGGTGTTATTTTGGGCCGCGGCGCCGTACTTTCTTCCGTTATGGTACTCACCGTGCTACCGGGATTATTTATGATGTTTGACGGAATTGTGCAGAAAACAACATTAAAAAAACGAAAAAAGGAGAATTTGCTCACATGAAAAAAATATGCAAAAAAACAGTCGTCTTTTTGCTTGGTATACTTATATTGTTTACTTTACCGATAAGCGCATCAATGGCGCAGCCGTTAAAAGATGAAGTTGTGTATGTAAAGCTGCATCACGACGGTACGCAAATCAACACTTATGTCATCAACAGTTTTCAAGTTGATGCCGCAGGCACTTTCACCGATTACGGCAGTTACGAGACAATTATTAATTTAACAACAACGGATATGCTCACCAGCGAAGACGGCGCCATCAATATAGGCTCTCCGAAAGGCACTTTTTATTATCAGGGCAATCTTGAAGACGCTGAAATTCCATGGCTCATTACTATAAGCTATTTGCTGGACGGCACTGTGATATCGCCAGATGATCTGGCAGGCCAGTCGGGAGAATTACAGATAATGATCGACATAGAGGCAAACCCTGATGCAAATGCTGTTTTCGATCAAAATTACTCCCTGCAAACCAGCCTGACACTGAACACGCAAGTCTGCTCAAATATTGCCGCAATCAATGCCACTATCTCGGATTCCGGCAAAGATAAATTGCTTACTTTTATTAAAATGCCTAATGATACCGCACATTACGTAATTACAACGTATGTGGAGAATTTTGAAATGGACGGAATTCAGTTTGGCGCAGTGCCTTTCTCTATGTCTATTGATCTGCCTGATACAAATGATCTGGCCGATGAAATTTCTTCGCTACAGGATGCTATCGAACAAATAAACACAGCTGCAGGCAGCATGGCTGACGGTACAGATCAATTAGACAGCGGTATGAGCCAATTTAACAGCGGTCTTTCTGATATGTACAGCGGCCTTGATCGACTTACCAAAGGTCTGGGTGATTTAACAGGCGGGAACGCGGACTTAGAAGATGCTTCAGCACAAATATTGTATGCCCTCACAACGATTAAAGATAATCTTGACTCGGCAGGAGCTATAGACCTATCGGAGCTCGATGCTCTCACGGATGGCTCAAGCCAGATACTTTCCGCTGTCAACGGTCTTTCCGGCGGGCTTTCGCAAGTACAAAGTGCCCTTTCAAATGTAGATACCTTTAAAGATGGCAACAATGAAATCATCGCTTACCTTCAAGATCGAAAAAATCAACTGGATGATTCCATCCCAAAGCAAGCCGAAGAAATCGAGAAAATAAACGGCATGATCCAAACGCTTACACAAGAATCCTCTCTGCTTAGCGGACTTGATGTAAGCATTAACGGAGACGGCACCGAGGCGAATCCGGGACTTGCCTCTATTGCGAGTACACTGGCAAGTCAATATGCAATCTTTGATACAAACATTCAAGATTTGCCGGATAGCTTGAACGAATTGGCAGGCGGAATTCTCTCATTAAAAGACGCCATAGATCAACTCGCATCCAATTACGGTACATTCAACAGCGGGCTGGGTGAATATCTATCGGGAGCATCCACGCTTTATGATGGCTTTAACGGCTTATATGACGGTTTTTCAGATATCCTTGATGCGAGCTCTCTTCTAAGCTCGAGTCTTACTGACCTTTCGGACGGCATGCAGCAGCTTGCAGACGGAACAGATGAAATGTACTCACAGACGAAAGATATGGACACACAGCTGCAGGATAAGATCGACGAATTGCTCTCCGATTATGACACCGACGACTTTGTCCCTGTTTCTTTCGTATCCGAGAAAAACACGAACGTGGAGCTCGTGCAGTTCGTGATGATGACAGATGAAATCAAATCAGTTAATGCGCAAAATACACCCGAGACGCAATCAACCGAGCAAAGTTTTTGGCAGCGACTGCTTGCATTATTTGGACTGTAAAAATTAAAATTTTGATAAATAAAGATATGAAGATAAAAGGCGCAGCTTTAACAGCTGCGCCGATTTATTTGTAAGCCATACACATTTTATCGAATGAAAGGCTCTGCTTACTATATTGTTTTCTGCTTACGCTCTCTATCCAATAAATGACGGGTAAAGATATCGCTGTCTTTCAGGAGGCTTTCTATGTCGTCGAAACCGAGGCGATGGAGCAATTCTATGACGTATGGATTATCGATCGGCGTGGCATGCGCGGCCATTTTCGCATATTCGTTGACATTTTTTGTGCCCTCTTCGCAGCCGGTCACGGATTTCGGCCCCCCGACACAACCGCCCACGCAGCCCATTCCTTCATAAAAGTTGGCATGCAGCTTTCCCGCCACCAGATCATTGATCATGGCTTTGCAGGCCGGCACACCATCGGCTTGTTTTGTCTGAACAGGAATGGGATGCTCAGGTTTTAGTCGCCGCACCGTGGCTTTTACCGCTTCGCTGACTCCGCCCGTACGCGCATAAATGCGCCCCGCTCTTGAAGAATGGTCTTTAAAGCTCTCTTCCATTTCGGCAGGATTGATATTCATTGCTTTGAAGATATCATCCGCCTCTTGAAAAGTGAGCACATAATCGACAGCGCCTGCGATGTCTTCCTCTTTCGCCTCTGATTTTTTCGCAATACACGGACCGATGAACACGGTGACGGCATCGTCATAAAGCCGCTTGATCGCTCTTCCGCCCGCAATCATGGGCGATACGGAAGAAGGCACATGGCGCAGCAGATCACTGTAGAGCTTTTTGATCATCGCAATCCATATCGGGCAGCAGCAGCTCGTGAGCTGAAAATCACTGTCTTCTTTTATGTTTTCAATAAATTCCAGCGATTCCTTCAATGTGAGGATATCGGCAAAGAGTGAGACTTCGATCATACCGTCAAAGCCTATTTTTTTAAGTGCCGTACGCAGCTTCGCGGGCGTTACCTCTTTTGTGAACTGCCCTAAAAATGCCGGCGCGATCAGCGCATATACCAAACTTTTTTTATTTTGAATCTCTTTTAAAACGGGAATGATGTCACGGCTCGCCACAAGATTTTGTGCGCGGCATTGATCGATACAAAAGGAACAGCTTACACATTTTTCGCCGTTGATTTTGCTTCTGCCGTTTTCATCATGCTCGATAGCGCCAAACGGACAGCGTTCGGCGCATTCCCGCTGCTGCTCTTTTGAGCAATCGCACTGCCCCAAATGCCAGATCGGAGGATGCTTCTTTGGATAAAGCAGGCAATCCAAATGTTCAAAATCGTATTTTTCATACTCTTGTTGCTTAAATTCCGCTTGATTGACCGTATCTGAAAGCAGCTTACTATACAATTCTTTAAAAGTTGTCAACCGCATCGTCTCCAAATATTTATATATTTCTTATTTTATAAATCTGATAAGCAAATATACATCGGCATATTTATCCGTTTCATTTTGAGATGTATCCATGCTCAAATTTTGAACAATAATCATAAGAGATACCGTATCACTTTGCTCAATGAAGGTTGCATCATCCATGGAGATTTCATTCTTTTTAGCCGGATATGCCGAAAATTTATCAAAAATTTTATCTGTATCAAACCGTACTAATTCTTGCCCGTCCTTATCTTTTAATACAATATCGATTGTATCACCTAAAAATTCACTCTCTAAGCTATATACTTCATCTTCGTAATTGATCTTATTCATGATATTCATAGAAATATCATCATTTTCTTTCTGATTACTGATATAAGCACTTACCAAATAATCATATCCTTGAATATCGATTGTAAGCTCATTTACTAAAGCGACATAAACATATTGCTCCGATTCATCCTCTGTCGGCGCATAATATTCGCTGAAACCAAAGGTAGCTGTAAAATCTTCATACAGATCAAAATCATCGGGTATGAAGTCTACTTTATCGATATATTCCATTTCACTTAAGTATTCCACAGACTGCGTGATGACCGCCTTATCCTCATTGGATACAGCCTCCTTCGGAATAATTGCATCATTAACAAGCATATCGTTTTGCTCCAGCGCTTTTTGCAGGCGATTGGTTTGGTTGACTTTGCTCAATGTGAAAGCATCCACAGGCGGCGTGATGGATATGACGGCAAAGAGGATAAACAATACAGCGATCACCCCGTTTTTACGCACCCCTCCAAAGCTCATCACCACTCCTGCGCACAACGCAAACAATCCGTATAAAAGCACAAAATAACGCATATGCGTAATCCCGGTCTCCCCTTGAATTATAAAAGAAGATATCATTTGAAACAATACGATAGGCAGCATCACTTTTGGAAATACTTTTTTAAAAAACAAAGAAAATTTATTTTCAAGACCGCTTACCAAAATAAACAAAACAATGATCGCAACCGCATATGCAATCAGCATCGGTTCAAGCAGGCTGTCTGTCCAGAACTCTCCAGTAACGTTCATGGCAATATAGATTATCAAAATAATTGTATATGCCGCTGCCAAAGGTATTAAAATATAGGAAAGCAGCACTTCCAGAAACTTCGGGCAATGGATCGCTTTTTTTATTTTTTCGTTAAGTTCGTATGCTTCATCAGAGCCTATGACTTTTTTACCCGGATAGCGAGGTATTAGAGAAAGCATAAACACCGGTGCAAACAACACAAATACAATATCCGCAGCATATCCGTATGCATCCGGATTGATTTCATGAATAAGCACATCAATCGCCGCAAGCACACCGCTGCAGCCTCCCCAAAGTATAAAAGAATACAGCGCCGATAGAAATACGGCTTTAAAGACAGCCATAAAGCTGTTATGAAAGCTTATTTTGCCGCCGATGGAAGGCATCCAGATATACGCCATAAACAAAGCAGCCAGCGCAATGGATGTTTTCGTCATCAGCTCATTACTGAATTCTCCCGATGGTCTGATGAGAAAATAGTAACCTGTTGTAAGCAGGATAACGGCGATCATCAAAAGCAATCGGGCCGGCAGCTTCTCAAAAAACCGCTCCCAGGCTGCCTGCAGCGCAACTGCTAAAACCGCTCCGACCGCGCAAGCGGCAATTATTTTTGAATAATCATTCTCCTGGCTGATCTGTATGGCAACAAACACTGCCGCAACGAACAGAAAAGCGACCGTCAGCGGATAGCGTGTAATGGAGTCACTCAAGGCTTTGAATTTATTGAGAATATTTTTTATCCATTTCATGGGTATCAACCATCCTTACTATAATTTAATTGGGTCTTTACAATATGGGGAAAATATAGAAAGCAATAAAAAGATCAGCTAATTTTCTTCATTATAGCATATGCTCTTTTATTAAACAATTCAATTAAATCATCTCAATAATCCCTGATGATATACAAATAAAAAGAGTATCCGCCGTACTCTTTTTATTATTTGAATGCTCAACATATTATTTATTCGTGAATACGCTTTTCGGCTCTGAGTTTTTGCACTTTTCTCAAATATACGATGATCATCCACAATATTAAAAACGCAAAAAATCCGTTTAAGACAATGCAGATAAGATTGCCGCCAAATACTCGGCCATGATGAAGAATATCATCAAGTACATGCAGACCGTTTGATATAAACGCCATTAAATTGAGCAGCATGATAGGTATCCAAAGATATAGTATACGCTTATAGTGACTGATTTTTGAGTCGGCATCGCTGTAGAGATCAAACTGCCCTTCGGCACGTTTTTTTCTTAAATAAACCCATCGCAGATAGCTCGCCACATGCTCTATACCCGTCTGTTGTAAAAATTGTAAATAGGCTCTGCTTTCCGCATTGCCGGGAAGGTCTTTGAGAAGCTCTATGCGATAGGTATATTCAGCCTTGGGGCTGTCTTCAAAAACATATCGGCACCAGGAATATCCCACAAGCGCCATACCCTTTGCCGACATTTCATTGAGCCATTTTTCCTCTTTTTCATGATTCATATAGGCTTTCCATACAATATGCCTCATTTTAATCCTCCTGCCGCAATTTTCGTCGCATTGCGCAGCAACTCTTCCAAACGAACAATTTCCTGCGCAACAGCCGCTTTGCCCGTATTTGTTATAATGTATTCTTTCCTTCTGTTGCCCGCCGCTCCCTCGAGCGGCTCGATCCAATTTTTTTCAACGAGTGTATTGATGGCTCCATATAGCGTGCCTGCTCCGAGCACGACCCTGCCGCCGCTCAGTTCGCTTACATTTTGCATGATTCCGTATCCGTGAAGCGGACTGTAGAGCGAAAGCAAAATATATAATACCGCTTCTGTCAAAGCGCCTCTTTCCATACTTTCCGGCATTTACTGACCTCACTTATTATTACATTAACCGATATATCGGCTTTCGTTATAATTATATCGGCATGCGATATAGTTGTCAATAAAAAAATCTGCTTTTATGCAGATTTTTCAACTTTATTTATTTCTTGCCGGACACAACCTGTGGTCGCTGAACCAGAAACATTTATTAACGCCCCCTCCGCAACGGCAGCACTTATTCACAGGTACGCTATCTATGACATGATTTGCAAAATCCGCATCGGCAAGCATGCCCCGTCCCACGGCGGCAAAATCCGCATATTTATTTTCTATGAGAAAACGCACTTGCCTCTCTGTGGTGATTTCATTGACCGCAATGACGGGAAGGCTCACATTCCTCCTCATCTCATATGCGTTATACGTCATATAGCTGCAGATAAAATCCTTCGGTACTTGCCCTGCCGGCATTCTCATGCCCCATGAAATATGAAGTATATCCACGCCGGCTTTCTCAAAGACTTTGGCTGCTTCAAAGCCATCTTTTTCATCGGGCAAAAATTTCCCCATCCGCACACCGAGAATAAATTTTTCATGTGTATTCGCCCTGATGCCGGGTATGATCTCCGTTAGAATACGCGCCCTGTTTTCCGCGCTGCCGCCGTAGATGTCTGTTCTTTTATTAAAATCACCGTCTAAAAATTTGCACAGAAAAAAGCTGTGCGCACAGTGAAATTCCACACCGTCGAAGCCAAGAGCGCATGCGCTCTTGGCCGCCTGCTTTATTTCACGCTGGATTGTATGTATTTCTTCGCCTGACAACTCATTGATGTCTCTATCGTCACAGGAAAGCTGCAAAAACGTTAGCGCCCCATAAGCATGGCAGCCATCGACAATCTGCTTTAAAACCGCGGTGTTTTCCGGCGACCACAGCTTTGTGCCTTCTATGGAACCATGCACTCGTGTCGACTGGAGGATAATAAGCCCCGCCCCGCCTTTTGCGCGAAGTGTGTAATGATCGATATGCTGTCTGCCAAAAAACGTACCGTTTTCCCCGCGAAAAGAAAAAGTGTACATCGGCGGCATCACAATGCGGTTTTTGATACGATTGCCCCGCAAAATAAACTCATCCGTTATTTTTGTCATTTCAGCACCTCCGTATTATCATATTTGAAAACAGTATACTACGAAAAGGCGCCGAATGCTATGCCGCTTTTTGGCGTGCGTCATCTGTTTATATTCATAATGATATCGCACGCTATAAACCTGTTTTTATGATGTTTTATATAAACTAACATATTTCATTTGTTTTATTGTCACTGCCGCTTTGTTCCTGCCACTTGCCCATATACATACTTTCTGTTTTCTTCTGTGCTTTTTGCAGTTCCTCTATTGCTTTTGTTACTTCATTAAATAATGCATAATACATTTTTTTGTATTGTTCCATTTTTTCTCTCCCGGTAAAGTAATTTATGTATACATTATATAATGTAAAAGTCTATATGTAAAGATGATATATGCGTTAATATCTAATTTAATCATTAGATATCGAGGTATACGTTATGATCAAACTGCGTGTAAAAGAAATTTTAGACCAAAAAGGATATACAAAGTACTGGCTGTATAAGCAAATGGGAATGAGCTATCAGAATTTCAGCAAAATGATCAGTAATGAAACAAGCTCCATAAAATACAGCAATCTGGAAGCGCTGTGCGATATACTGCAATGCACGCCGGGTGATTTGTTTGAATATGCACCGGAACGGGATTAGTAAATTTAGAAAGACGGGAGGATAATCATGGATATATTGGCAAAGATCCAACAACTGACGAATGAAAGAGGCTGGAGCATCAATTACCTGGCAACAAAGGCAGGGCTACCTCAATCTACTTTATCCGGATTATTCGCGAGAAACAATTATCCGACTATCCCCACACTGGAAAAAATCTGTGAAGCCTTTGATATTACGTTATCCGAATTCTTCTCTGAAGATGGTATGCTTACAGAGCTGACGGAAGAACAAAGAAAACTGCTCGATCAATGGGCGCTTCTAAGCGATAAGCATAAAGAAGCAGTGATGGCTTTGATGGAGGAGTTGTAATGTGTATGCTGTTTAATACTTTATAATTCACTAAGTCAATTCTCTATATATATTTTTTATAAAGCTTATTTTTTCGCCATTAAGTTATAAATATATTCAAAAATGTCTTTAAATCAACTTATCTTTTTTGTAAATACCTAATAACATGCAAAAAATAACTTTTATATTTATATGAATATCCCATTGACTTTTGACAGTCAATACTCTATAATACTTATGACGGTCATAAAAAGGGGGTGCATACTTGACTGCCAAAAAAATGGGTCGTCCTACCGAAAACCCCAAGCCCCATAAACTGACTGTACGCTTAGATGATAAAGGATTAAAAATACTTGACGAATATTGCAAAAAACATCAATTAACACGCATGGAAGGAATCAGGCATGGAATTTACAGGTTAAAGGACGGCGAAAAAAAATAGAAGGAAGGGCACTCTCTCAAAAAATATCTGCCTCTTCCCCCACAGTTACCAAAACGGACAACCGCATAAATATTTTAGCATATGCGGTCAAGCCCGGCAAGGTATTGTGAAAACATATATCGAAAGGATAAAAATATGAAAAATATTTTAGAAGCCTTTGCCTGCGGTAACGTCAATACCCGGCCTTGCTCTGCCCCGCAGGACAACGCATATGACAAAGCGATACAAACCGTTTGCGACAGCGAGGAAAGGCTGTTTGCCACACTGGATAAAACACAGCAAACCCTGTTAAAAACATTCATAGACGCGCAGAGCGAAATCAACCTCTTATCCGAGACGGACAGATTTATCTATGGTTACAGGCTCGGTGTGCTTATGACAATGGAGGTCTTTATCGGAAAGGATGACCTTATTGTAAGTGCCGCCTGTTAAGTCTTTGAAATGAAATAAAACGACTGCCTTAAAACCTTGCAGTCGTTTTTTCTTACCTGTTATCCACCTTCTCGGGATACAGATCATGTTGTAACAGTCTGTCTTTTGCGAACTGCTCCCACTTTGTGCCTTCTTTACCGTAATTGCAATACGGATCGATCGAGATGCCGCCCCTGGGCGTGAACTTTCCCCACACTTCTATATATCTGGGCTCACACATATCAATGATATCTTTCATGATTTTATTGATGCAGTCTTCATGAAAATCACCGTGATTGCGGAAGCTGAATAAATAGAGCTTGAGCGACTTGCTTTCGACCATATATTGATCAGGAATGTAAGAAATATAAATCGCGGCAAAATCGGGCTGCCCCGTGATCGGGCACAGGCTCGTGAATTCCGGACAGTTGAACTTTACAAAATAATCGTTGCCCGGATGCTTGTTTTCAAAAACTTCCAGAATGCTCGGATCATAATCAAAAATATACTTTATCTGCCTCTCTCCAAGAAGCGTCATTTTATTTTTCTCTTTTTTCATTGACCTTTTCCTCTTTTTTCTAAATATTTTATAAGCAATACCGCAGCAACCGCGGGAATGATCTGCCCGATACCCACGCTGATAACAAGGGCGATATAGGGAATATTGAGCAAATAAGAAAGCCAGATCGGTACACAGAGCGTGGGAATGATCAATATCGGCAGACCCACTAAATAAACATTGACTTTTCGCAGCGCATGGCAAAAATATGCCGTGAGCAACCCCACGAAAAACCCCCCGACCATATCGAGGATGCCGAGGCCTCCCATGAGGGTGTTGCTCAAAAAGTTGGCGATACCGAGCGGCACGACCAAAAACGGATAGATTGCCGCAAGGCCGTAGATAGATGTTGCGATGCGCACCTGATACTGCCCGAACGCGAAGCTCTGCGTGAGAAACATGACGATAACATATAAGGCGATGACCAGCCCCGAGATCGTGATTTTTTGAATGCTGGTTAAATTGGTTTGTGATTTAAACATAAAAAAGCTCCTTTTTAAATAAAAGGAGTTCGGCTCATCTAAACAAAAATAAAAAAGGGTACCCAGGTACCGCTGTTTTACTTACCTAGTTTTGTTTATAGACAGGATGGCATTTCGAACTGTCTTTTATTTTTATGTATTTTTATCTATTATACAAAATATTTGCTAAAATGCAAGGTCCTTTACAGATTGTATCTATTTGCCGGCACATGATATGGCTTATGCTTCATCCCGCCAGGCTTTGCACACATCGATCCACTCCATGCAGCCCGAATATTTCTCCAGTTCATCCACCGTCAGCTCTATGGCACTGTTTGCGCTGCCGCACGCGGGAAACACGGTTTTAAAACGTTTGAGAGATTCGTCCATATATACCTCAACCCCCCCGTTGACACCAAACGGACACACACCGCCCACTGCGTGGCCAATGATATCTTCCGCTTCCTGCGGGGTAAGCATCTTCGCTTTTTTATGAAATTTCGCCTTATATTTCGCGTTGTCTATTTTCGCATCTCCTGCCGTAACAATGAGTATGGCTTTGCCGTCTACATTAAAAGATAGTGTTTTTGCAATGCGGCTGCCTTCGCACCCGAGCGCCTGCGCCGCAAGCTCCACGGTTGCACTGGATACTTCAAACTCAAGTATTTGATCTTCCATTTCATACTGTGCAAAATATTTTCTTACTGCTTCGATTGACATGTCCTCTCCTTTAAAACCCGTGTTGTATTACAAATACATCTACTGAAATAATAACTTTACTATGATATCACAAAAAAACTGCCGTATCAATTTTGTACGGCAGTTTTTTAAATACTTTTACTTTTTTCTCTCAAAATATCATACCACCAAATGCCCTTTCTTTTCCGCGACTGTGATGGTCGCTTCTATACCGGAGTTAAACTGCAAATAATCACTCTCAATGCCGTCGCTGAATATCACGCCGTTTTCGGGCATTTTAGACGCTATCTTTAACTGTACCTTCTTTAACGATCCAATATTTTATGCAAGATATTTTAAAAAAAATAAAACCGATTGATATCAATCGGTTTATTATGGCCCATTTAAATATATTACTGTAATTTTTAATTTTCGCCCTCTTCACTTTCCCCATCTGTTTGCTCCTGCCCTGAAGAGAGAATATTATTTATTTCTTCTTTTGCCGCACTTACTGTGTCTTCATCCGGGATCATAACATAAAGCCTCTGTGAACCAAATGAATAAGTAGGCATATTAGCCCCCGCACCGTCAACACTGGTTGTTGTGATGTCCCAGGAGGCCATATCTGTGAGCTGCATTTGCACCAAGCTTGAGATTTCATCAGAAGTCAAATTGGTCTCCACACCTGATGATGCCGTTTTTACAAGACTCGTCATATTTGTAATGATAGACGGCGAGACTATTTTCTTTATCATCGCTTTGATTACTTCCTGCTGATTCTTACCTCTGTCTCTGTCTCCGCCGGGCAGATGATGTCGCTCACGTGCAAAAGCAAGCGCCTCTTCACCGCTCATATGCTGTATTCCTTTTTCTACATAATGTCCTTCGATATCAGTGAATGCATACTGTGAATATACATCAATTCCGTCTAATATATCAATAATATCAACCATTGACGTGAAATTTACTTTAGCATAATAACTAATGTCCACATCAAGCAGATTTTCTATTGTCTTTATCGAACAATCCACCCCATACAGTCCGGCATGCGTGAGCTTATCTTTTGCGCCTTTGCCTCCGTCTATTTCAACATAGTAATCTCTTGGGATATTGACCAGCAGAATTTCTTTTGTAGTCGGATTCACTACGGCAAGGATATTCACATCCGAACGGGAACTTGTAGATATTTCACCATATGTATCTATTCCGCTGATATAGACGATGAAAGGCTCTTCTACACTTGCACTGGCTGTAACAGACTCATCGAGCGGAACTTCCCTTCTGACAGTGTAGATCACCTTCGTTTTTTCCGAAAAATCCGTATAATATTCTTCGATGAGGCTTCTGTACGCTTCATTGAGTATAAGGGCCTGCGCATCTTCTTCATACAGCGCTTCTACCTGACTTTGAAAATCTATATAAGCTGTTGTGGCTATTTCTTCTTCTAATTTGTCATTGATTTCATCAATGGCATAATTTGTTGAGTCTAAATTGATGATATCCCTTATGCTAAAGACCGCTCCTTTAAGATCTTTTAGACGAGAATAGTCACTGTCGGCAAGTACAATAACGGATATGTTCTCTGTCTTTACGTCTTTTCCCGTTGACTGCATTAAGGTGTTAAAAGTATACATACCGTAGAAAGCAACCGCAAAAATCGTCAGACTTATCAACGCGCTTAAAACATTAATAAATTTATGTGCCCTTTTTCTCTTCTTTCCGTGAACATCAAAAACGATTTTGATTATTAAAAGAAACAGCAAGCTTCCTAAAGCAATTAAAGTCATATTGCTTGGCAATATATTCATTGAATAGATTACGGCAAGTGCGAACGCAGATGCCATTACTTGTATCACAGTCGTTATGTAAATGTTTTTCTTCTTTGTTTTCATATATTTTGTTTCCTATTATTTCTATATTTAATATCTTTTTATTTATATCACTAATTGCGACAATAGTAAATTATAAATGTGAATTTTTAGTGATTAATTTATTAATATTTCTCTTTAACAAATATTTAACATGCTTTTTATATGTTGATAAACTATATGGTTTAATATGTTGACGTATCGTATCTATTCGCTTATAATATATTATAATTTTTAAGTAACATTTTTTTATTGGGGAAATAATGCAGGCACTGATAATCGGCTCCAAGGGACAACTGGGTTTGGAGATGCAAAAAAAATTAAAAGAAAATAATATTTTTTTTGATGCATATACACACACACAATTAGATATTACAGATATGCAAAATATCGAAGAATACTTTGTTCGAAAAAAATATAGTTTTGTTGTCAATTGCGCTGCATATACCAATGTCGACAAAGCTGAATCAAATTATGCAAATGCTTACGCAGTCAATGCTAAAGGGGCTGAAAATATTGCCAAGGCTTGCAATAAATATGATGCCGATTTATTTCACATTTCAACAGATTACGTATTTTCGGGAGAAGCGATCGTCCAAAACGGACTGCCTCGCCCGTATGTTGAAACAGATAAATGCGATCCGCAAACCGCCTACGGTAAAACAAAATTAATAGGTGAAGAATTAATACGTATGCATCATGATAAAAGCTATATACTGCGTACCGCCTGGCTTTACGGCAGTGGTTCCAATTTTGTTAAAACCATGCTTCGCCTTGCCGCGGACCGAGACGAAATACGTGTTGTGGCAGATCAATTCGGTTCCCCCACTTCAGCAACAGATCTCGCCAATGCCATTATTTCATTAATCGATACAAAACAATATGATACATATCACGCCACATGCGAAGGAATTTGTACATGGTATGATTTTGCAAAAAAAATATTCGAACTAAACAACATAAATATCAAAATTATCCCCATTACCAGCGAGGAATTTATTTGCCCGGCTAAAAGACCAAAATGGAGTGTATTGGAAAATACTAATCTTAAGCAAATCGGTAAAAATAATTTCCCCTTATGGCAAGATTCTTTAAAAGAATATGTATATAATTTTAAGATAAGGATTTAGTATTATATGAAAGGTATCATATTAGCAGGCGGCTTTGGTACGCGTCTCTACCCGATTACAAAATCTGTCACAAAACAACTTCTTCCCATATTTGACAAACCCATGATTTATTACCCGCTTTCGGCCTTAATGCTGGCCGGAATCCGTGATATCCTAATTATTTCTACTCCTGATGATTTACCTTTATATAAAAAGTTATTTAATTCCGGCAGTGAACTGGGTATGCGTTTTTCATATGCTGAGCAAGCAGCTCCCAACGGTCTTGCAGAAGCTTTTCTTATCGGCGAAGAATTTATTCATAATGAGCCTTGTGCCCTGGTGCTCGGCGATAATATTTTTCACGGAAACAAATTCGCCGGATGCATGCAAAATGCCGCAAAACTCAAAAAAGGAGCAATGATTTTTGGATACTATGTCAATAACCCAAAAGCATACGGCGTTGTGGAATTTAACAAAGACAGCAAAGTCATCTCGATTGAAGAAAAACCATCTATTCCAAAATCTCATTATGCAGTACCCGGAATTTATTTTTACGATAAACAAGTAATTGATATTGCTAAGATGATAACGCCTTCAACCAGAGGCGAACTTGAAATCACGGATATAAATCGTGCATATCTCGAAATGAATATGCTCAATGTCGAATTACTTGGACGAGGTATTGCATGGCTTGATACGGGCACACACGACGACTTATTAGCTGCAGCCAATTTTGTCGCTACGATACAAAAAAGACAAGGATTATATATTGCCTGTATTGAAGAAATTGCATATAGGATGAATTACATTGATGTAAAACAATTAGAAGATTTGGCAAAACCGTTGATGAAAACAGATTACGGCAGATATATAGATACAATTGCAAAAGGACAAATAGAATCATGGTAAAAATAAAGCTCACTCCAACATCGATTTCTGATATGGTTATTTTAGATCCGCAAATCTTTAAAGACGAACGCGGCTATTTTATGGAGACATATAATGCCGAAGAATTTAAAGAAATAGGCTTAGACATACCTTTCGTGCAAGATAATGAATCAAAATCAAAAAAAGGTGTACTTCGGGGACTTCATTTCCAAACAAAATTTCCTCAGGGAAAACTTGTCCGTGTACTACAGGGAAGCGTGTTTGATGTCGGCGTGGATTTAAGAGCCGGCTCTCCCACATACGGTAAATGGGAAGGTGTGATTCTTTCCGAGCAGAATAAAAGAATGTTGTATATTCCTGAAGGGTTCGCACATGGTTTTCTTGTGCTCTCGGATATTGCCGTGTTTACTTATAAATGCACAAATACCTACCATCCGCAGTATGATTGCGGCATACGCTATAATGATCCTGATATAGGCATTCAATGGCCCGAAGAATACATTGAAAAAATAATTCTTTCTGAGAAAGACAAGGCTTTGCCTTTACTCAGAGAATTAAAAATAACATTTTGAAAGCAGGACCTTGCGATGAAAAAAATGCTTATCACCGGTGGAGCCGGATTTATTGGTTCTAACTTTATAAAATATATGCTAGCTCATCATCAAGAATACATGCTTATAAATCTTGACGCACTCACTTATGCCGGAAATCTGGAAAATCTTAAAGAAATCGAAGATAATGAAAAATATACTTTTGTATACGGAGATATATCAGATAAGATACTGATAAAAAAGCTTTTTGAACAGTATAATTTTGATTATATTATTAATTTCGCAGCCGAAAGCCATGTAGACAGAAGCATTGATGATCCAAATATTTTTTTAAAAACGAATATTATCGGGACACAGTGCCTGCTCGATGCCGCCAAGGCATTTTGGCAGACTGGCAATGATAATACTGGATATCCTACTTATCTTAGCAATGTTAAATTTATACAAATATCTACAGATGAAGTTTATGGCTCACTGGAGCAAGAGGGCTTTTTTACCGAAACTTCCGTTATTCAGCCAAACAGTCCTTATTCAGCATGCAAAGCATCCGCGGATTTAATTGTGCGAGCCTATTATCAAACATATAAAATGCCAATTAATATTACCAGATGTTCTAATAATTATGGTCCTTATCAATTCCCCGAAAAACTAATTCCTTTAATGATCAGCAACGCATTGCAACATAATCCTCTTCCCGTATATGGTGATGGAATGCAAATCAGGGATTGGCTGCATGTTTATGATCACTGCAGTGCAATCAAAGCGGTGCTTGATCACGGACGCGACGGTGAAGTATACAATATTGGCGGTAATAACGAAAAAACAAATATCGAAATTGTAAAATATGTACTTCAACAGCTTTCAAAACCGGAAAGCCTGATTACGTATGTGCCCGACCGGCTGGGGCATGATAAGCATTATGCCATTGATAACAGTAAAATTACAACTGAGCTGAATTGGACACCATCTTATACATTTGAAGATGGAATCAAGCTGACCATTAATTGGTATTTACACAATCAGCAGTGGCTACAAAATATTCAGAACGGCGAATATCAAAATTATTTACAACAAGCCGAAACAACAAAATAAAGAGGACACAGCATGCAAGAATACACCGTCTCTATTTCCATCGTTACATATAACAATGAAGAACATATCGGCCCTTTACTCGATTCATTGAAAAAATACACAAAAAAAGCAGATCACATTATTTATGTAGTAGACAATGGCTCTATTGATAAAACGGTTGAAATTGTAAGAAACTATGATGTAGTTTTTATTCAAAATAAAAAAAATATAGGCTTCGGCGCAGGACATAATTTAGTTATTCAGCAGATTAAATCAAAATACCATGTTTGTATAAATCCTGATATTGTTATCGACAACGACGTAATCAGCGATATTGCAGATTATATGGATTTTCATGAAGACATAGGAATATTAATTCCAAAAATATTAAATATTGATAGTACCATACAAATCCTGCCGAAAAGAGATCCTAAACTTATATATCTTGTATCACGGCGTATTCACATCAAACTGCTTCAAAAGTACAGACATGAATATGAAATGCAGGGTATGGATTATGAACTTCCGTTTGATATAGAGTTTACCGCCGGCTGCTTTATGTTTATACGTACGGATATCATACAACAAATAGGCGGCTTTGATGAACGCTATTTCTTGTATTTCGAAGATGCGGATATGGGCCGCAGTATACGTAAATATGCAAGAGCGCAATACAACCCAAGCTTTAAAGTCTATCATCATTGGAATAGAGCTTGTAAAAGAGAGCTAAAATATTTTATAATACAAATACATTCTATGTTTAAATATATGATTAAATGGAGAAGAAAAAATTAAATTAGTATCTCATTAAAGCAGTTTTTTAATATTTAAGATTTTAAATAATTATATAGAAGAAAGATCAGTATTATATTGATACTGAAAGTATACAAAATGTTAATACCAGATAAAATTGCTATAATAATGGCTACATATAATGGCGAAAAATTTATTATCGATCAAATAAATAGTATTTTAACCCAGACTTACACAAATTGGGAACTATATATTTTCGATGATATGTCAACAGATAATACTTGCAAAATTATTCAGTCTTTTTGCATTAATGATATTAGAATAAAACTATATCAAAATAATTATAATTTTGGTGCTACGCATAATTTTTTACAAGCTTTAAACTTCGTTAATAGTTTTAATAAATTTGAATATTACATGTTTTGTGATCAAGATGATATTTGGTTACCAAATAAAATTGAACTTCTATATAAAAAAATAATAAAAGAGGGAAAAAACTCCAAAATATTATTAGTTCATTCAGATTTAAGCTTAGTAGATGAAACTGGTAATAATGTAATTGCAAAATCATTTCGAAAGTATGCACATTTAAAACATATAGAAAATTATGTATTTGAACGATTACTTGCTCAACCATTTGTTTTTGGATGTACAACAATATTTAATAAAACTTTAGTCGAACAATTATATCCAATCCCCAAAAATATTTATGCGCATGATTCGTGGCTTTCATTAATAGCTGCCAGCTTAGGAAAAATACTTTATATACAAGAAACAACAATTAATTATAGACAACACTCGTCTAATTTATCTGGTAGTCCTCAAGCTAGAAAAATAAAAAATCGGCTAAAAAGAATTACTACAGGATGGAAAGAACAAATTTTTATTACAAATAAACGTTTACTTCAATGCGAAGACTTACTTTATTATATACAAACTAATACACAATATTATGAAATATTAAAAAAATATTGTAATGCTTGTAGAACCAATACATATACAGCAATAAAAACATCTATACAATTGCATATATTAAGACAAGGATTTTTTGCAAATGTATTTTATTTTATTACACTAATGTTCATTAAAAGGAATAAAAATGACTAATTTAAATAAAAAGAAATATATATTCCATCAAATTTTGATTGGTATTCTTATACTTTTCTTGATTGAATTAATATTAGGTGGAAGTGGTAATATTATTTGTATTCATAATGTATCTATCCGTAAAATTCTTTTTATATTTACATTTTGTAGTACTTTTTTATATATCATTTTTTTTGCAAAAAAAATTATCATTAAAAAACTAGATTGGTTTTTATTAATTTTTATTATAATTAATATTTTTTGGATGACAATAATCCCTTTATTAAAGAACACAGGTTTATTTACTGCCATTAATGATGGGGATACGATATTATTTCTTTTTCTGTATTATCCAATAATTTTTTTAATTCGTCAAAAAGAAATTAATTGGGAGAAAACAAAAAAACTTTTTATTTTTTTATCAATTATTTTAGCAATATGGCATATTGCTATGTATACTATTGAATCTATTAATCCTGGCGTATATTTAAACTATTTTAATACATTTTTACCTAAAATCACATTTGGGTTATATGGTGGATATTCCCCTGTTTTAGGTTATGGATTTGTGCGTATAATTACAACAACTTCCATTTACTTAATCGTAGCTTTTTTTTATGTTTTAGGAATAGAGCAAAAAAAAGCTAAAGAATTTATTTATATATTCATTTTAATTTTTGCTATTATGACAACAATGACTAGATCTTTATTAATTTCTGCCATAATTGGTTTATTATTATACTTGGTTCCTATCCATCCATCTTTATGCAATAAGGACTGGTTAAAGAAATTTATAAATGTATCTATAATAATTATATTTGTATTGTCTTTGAACTATCTATATATAAACCCCATGTCAAAGCAATATGTTGAAAATGTACATGGAAAACAAGAAGAGGCTGCAAACAATGAGAATATAATAATTTCAGAATCGGAGACTGCAATTATTAACGAAACTGTAGATACAGATGAAAACGTAGTAACAAGAATAGAATCATCAACATCTAATACGGAAATAGGTAATTCAATTCGAACACAGCAAACAAAAATATTATTTGATAAATGGAAAGAATCTCCCTGGATTGGTTATGGTTATGGAAGTTATACTGAAGAATGTATACGAAATGTTACTTACAAATTTATGTATGAAGCTACTGTTCCAGCTATGTTCATGAAATTAGGAATTCTAGGATTCTCTGCATGGATCATGTTAATTATAGTTATGGTTTATTTTGCATATAAAAATAAATATTTAACTAAACATTACAACCAATTTTTAATTTGGTTTATTACAAGTATAACTTTTTCACTTTCAATTCAAACAAATCCATTCTTGTTTACCTTTTGCGGAATATCTATTATATTGTTTCTTTGCTTAGATATCAACGTAATAAATCAAAAAAACGGTGAGGTATTTTATAATGAGTAATATTAAAATTATTCCAATTTATTTTCCGCAATTCCATGCAATTGAAGAAAATAATAAATGGTGGGGTAATGGATTTACAGATTGGGATAATGTTAAAAATGCAAAACCATTATATAAAGGACATAATCAACCGCGTATACCATTAAATAAAAATTATTATGATTTAACTAATATTGATACAATAAAATGGCAAGTTGAATTAGCCAAAAAATATTTGATTTACGGATTTACCATTTATCATTACTGGTTTGATGGAAAACTTGTATTGAATCTTCCAACAGAAAAATTTTTAAATAATCAGGAATTAAATATTCCTTTTGCTTTGACTTGGGCAAATGAAAAATGGACAACAAGATGGGAAGGAACAGAAGAAAAAGTCATAATTGAGCAAACTCATGAACCAAGTATAGAAAAATGGGAAGAACATTTTTTATATTTGCTTGATTTTTTTAAAGATCCGAGATATATAAAAATTAATAACAAGCCCATTTTTGCTATTTATAGACCATATTTAATTAAACAACTTGATAAGATGATTACATATTGGCAAAAAAGAGCAAAGGAATGCGGATTAAATGGAATATATATGATTGCTATTAAAAATTTTGAAATTCCAAATTTGCAAATATTAAATAATTTTGATGCTTGTATGCGTTTTCAACCTTTCGAAACAGTAAATAGCTTTAAAATGCTTGGGAAAAGCACATATATTCACAAGCAATTAAGAAAAATGCCGGAAAATATATTAGACTCACTTAGGAAATTAAACAAAAAAATTCAAAAAACATATAAAACTTACGATTATGATAACGTATGCTATAATATGCTAAATAACGCATCTGAAATTAAAAATATAACTATATTTGATTCTCTATTTTTAGAATGGGATAATACGGCTCGATATAAAGAAAAATCCACTATTTATACAGGGTGTACTCCAGAAAAATTTGAATACTGGTTAAATAAGCTATGTCAAAAAACACTAACTTCTAATAGTAAAGAAAATATTATATTTATAAATGCTTGGAATGAATGGGCGGAGGGAACATATCTCGAACCAGATGAAAAAAATAGATATGCCTACCTTGAAGCTATTAAAAGATGTATAGATAAATATAATTAACTTTTAAAATTATTAATAACTGGAAAATTAAATTATGAATGAATCTCTTATTTCTATTATAATGCCTGTCTATAATGGTGCAGCAACTATATCTAATGCTATTCAATCATGTTTGAATCAAACATACACGTATTTTGAAATTATTATAGTAGATAATGCATCCACCGATGATACTAAAAAAATAATTAATACTTTTAGTTCAAATAAAATTCATTATATATATTTACCCATAAAAGGGCGTTCTAATGCCCGCAATGCGGGACTTAAACAAGCTAAAGGTGAATATATTCAGTTTCTTGATGCAGATGATCTACTGGATAAAAATAAGTTATTGTTTGCAATGCAAGTATTTCAAAAAGAAAATATATCAGCTGTTCAATGTACGACAATATATATCAAAGATGATAATATAGTAAAGAAAATTGTTCCTTATAGAGGCCGTAACTTTTATGCACAGCTATTAATAGCAAATACCATCCCCATACATTCTATCCTATTAAAAAAAGATATATGTAAACAATTTCCAAACAATATAGATTATAATGAAGACTGGATGTTTTGGATACAAAGTTTAAAAAATACATCTATTAGATTTAATTACGATTATTCAGGCGCTATTGTAAATGTTCATTTAAATAATACTATGAAAAATATTCAACAAATGAAATTTTACGAATTATTAATATTATTAAAATATAGATCTGTTAAACTTCCTGTTAAATATGAAATAATTAGAACTATTAAAATACTGAAAAGATATATAGAATATATCCTATTTAACATAGAAAAAATTGATGGTATTGAAAATGAAATTCAAAAAAATTTATTGTTTGCATTTACCAACAAAATATTAAGAATAAATTGTATAAAAAAATTATTAAATAAAAAAATTATTAAATTGAATAATGATAATATATATATTTGAGTCTTTAATATATATATATCTTTACTTTAACTATAGTTATTATTAATATAGGAGTTGTACATAATCCAATGAATAATATTGAAATATATGTATTAATTGTAATTTATAACAAAAAATGTCTGGATTCTGTGACGTGCTTATGTTTAAAAAATATTGATAATATCAATATCATACTTGTTGACAACAGCACACAAGATTATCAAAATAAATTTTTTGCCTTAAAAAATGAATGGATATATATTTCAATGAATGGAAATATGGGCTTGTCAAAAGCTTATAACAAAGGCATTTCTGTTATTAAAGATCATCCAAATGCTATAGTTTGCTTATTTGATGATGATACGCAAGTTGATCAAAATTATTTTGAAGCATTAAAAGCCAAGTTATTAATAACACCAAAATCAAAAATATTTCTTCCGTATGTTTATGATGAGACTGGTTTGCGATCTCCTTGCATTATTGAAAATTTTGTAGCGAAAAAAGCAGATAATATAACTATGATTAATAGCCAAAATATTACAGCAATTAATAGCGGTATGGCTATTAAAATGGATGTCTTTACTAATTATCAATATGATGAAAATCTTTTTCTTGATTATATTGACCATGCTTTCATTAGAGATATGAAATTTTTAAAATATAAAATTTCAATTTTTGATGCAATATTAACCCATGAAATGTTTTTTACATCTAATACCGCCGATATTACAGATATTATAAATAGAATTAAAAGATTTAAAAAAGATTTTAAAAGATTTTGTGGAAAATCTTTTTTGGGGCGCCGTGCGTATTGGACTGAGATGTACAAATTAAAAAAACATCTATTTATTTCTTATGGTCAAAATATTAAAATTATGTTTGCATAAAACTTGGTTTATAAAATACAAGAATAACAAATTATCCGTAATACTGTAATTATTAGAAACAATTGTATTACGAAACACAATTTTCATTTAATGAAAGAGAATATATATGAGAACAAAGAATTCTTTAAGAAATGTTTTAGTAGGGATTATTGCTCAGTTGTTGATGGTAACCATTGGTTTTGTATCAAGAAGAGTATTTATTGATACGCTTGGTAATGAAATGCTTGGTATTAATGGTCTCTTTTTATCTATTATCTCAATGCTGAGCTTAACTGAGCTCGGTATCGGCGTTGCAATTATATGTAATTTATATAAGCCGCTTGCCGATAATGATGAAATAAAAATCACTGCTCTTATACAATTTTTTAAAAAAACATATCGTATTATAGTTCTGATTATTTTATGTTTAGGAATTATATTAATGCCTTTTTTAAAAAATTTTCTAAAAGAAGAAATAAATAATATTTTTCTATTAATTGTATTTTCTCTCTTTTTAGTTGATTGTGCTATCCCATATTTCTTCGCACATAAACGATCACTAATCTTTGCAGACCAAAAAAATTACCTTATTACCATGGTCAGTTCTTCATCTAATATATTAAACAGTATATTGCAAATTGTTATTTTAATCATTACTAAAAATTATATATTATATTTGAGTATCAAAATAATTATAAGATTGTTAGAAAACATAATTATTTCTATGATCGCAGATAAAAAATATCCTTTTATCAAGAATGACAATAAACCAATACTCGAAAAGCAGACCAAAGATAATATCATATCTAATACAAAAGCATTATCATTGCATTATGTCGGTAATTATTTAATAAACGGTGTAGATAATATCATCATATCTAAATTCCTTGGTATTGTTATTGTTGGTTTCTATTCCAACTATTATTTAATTATTACAACTTTGATAACGTTTCTCAGTCAGTTCTCAACAGGAATTTTGGCCAGTTTTGGCAATATGGTTAATAAAGAAAGCAGAGAAAAATCATTAGGAATTTTTAAAAAAGCTGATTTTATTAATTTTGTTATTTATAATTTTTCGGCAATTTCATTGCTATGTTTGTTCAATCCGTTTATAACACTTTGGATTAATCCTGATTCACTTTTTTCAATTCCTGTTGTAATTATGCTATCTTTAAATTTTTATATTACCGGTATCGCAGGAGTGCTAGGATCAATTAGGGCAAGTGCCGGAATCTTTAAACCAGACCGATATGTACATTTATTGATGGCAGTATTAAATCTTATTGTATCGATTAGTCTTGTTCAAATTATTGGCATTATTGGTGTTTTTATCGGAACACTTTTATGCTTACTCATTAAAGAAATTTCAATACTCCCTTCAATTGTCTATCAAAATATATTTAAAATTTCCGTCAAAGAATATTATAAAAAATTAGTTACATATTGTTTAACTACTGTTTTTGCAGCAAGTATAACGATGTATGTATGCACCTTCATTATAACACAAGGCGGATGGCTATTTTTTTTATTAAGATGTGGTGTATGTGTTATAATTCCAAATATTATTATTATTATACTATTTAGAAAGACCGAAGAATTTATATATATGAAAACCATGATAAAAAACCTAATAACTAAAAGGAAAATATTATTTTGATTAAATACAATCAGATGATAACAAAAGAATACAAGCCTCTCGTTTATATTATTATTTTAAACTACAATGATTATAATGATACAGTTGAATGTATTAATAGTTTAAAAAATATTTCTTACTCAAATATTAATATTATACTTATAGATAATCATTCAACGGATAATTCCGGCACTAAATTAAAAAAACTCTATCCTGAATATCATTTTATTCAGACAAATAAAAATTTAGGTTATGCCGGCGGAAACAATTTAGGAATAAAACATGCAATGGAAAATTTTGCTGATTACATTTGTATTATGAATAATGACGTCGTAGTTGAAAAAGATTTTCTTGAACCCATTATCCATATAATGGAAGGCAATCCTGTCATAGGAATAGCAGGTCCTAAAATTTGCGAATATAATAATAAAACTGTTATTCAGTCAACCGGCTCAAAAATTAATTTAATTTCCGGAAAAGTCCCACCTATTAACGCAGGAAGAAAAAGCTTCGAGTTTACTGATACTTTAGATGTAGATTATATAGGCGGGGCATGTATTATCATAAAAAAAGATATTATACAAAAAACCGGATTAATTCCTGAAGAATATTTTTTATTTTTTGAAGAAACAGAATGGTGTTTAAAAGCCAGGCAGCAAAAAATAAAAGTTGTATGTGTGTGTAAAAGCTGTGTATATCACAAAGGTTCAAACACTATTAAAAAATATAAAGGTATTCAAGCATATTATATGATGAAAAATAATTTTGTATTTGAAAAGCGAAATGCAACTATACTTCAGTTAACTATTTTTATCTTATATAAAATTTTAAGATATTCGCTAACTTTTACTAAAGGTATTCTAATGGGTACTCTAGATAAAGACTTATTTCATGGCTTTATAGATGGCCTCAGGTTTGTTTTAAAAAGTCCAAAATAGTATATCTTTTCTATTCATTATCAGGAATATTTTTAAAACATAAAAAGCATTTTAAAATATAAAATGCTTTTTATGTAGTCTTTCCCGACGCTCTGTAGATTTTATAAAATATGACATTAAGGTCGCTTTATCCTCTTCATAAATTGCTTTTTTAATTTTGCTTAATTCGTTTTCAAAATTATTAATTACGTGAAGAAGATTTTCTTTATTGCCCAAAAAAAGTTCGCTCCAAAGTTCTTCATTCATATTTGCGATACGGGTGAGCTCACGATAACTGTCTCCTATATAACTGCCTGTATCTTTGCCTTCCTCATCACTGTTCACAAGCGCAACTGCCATGACATGAGGAAGCTGCGACGTAAAAGCAATGATTTCATCATGAAATTTGACAGATACGCGTTTTACTTTTCCAAATCCTATTTTATAAATTAATGTCTCAATAAAGTCCAGGTTTTTGGGATTATTTTTCTCCGTCGGAACAAGCAAATAATTGGCACCCATAAGCACACGCTCGGTAGCATAATCGATGCCTTTTTTTTCACGGCCTGCCATTGGATGACCAAACACAAAATCAACCTTTAAGCCATCCAGCAAACATATAATTTCTTTTATAAAAGCACCCTTAATACCTGTTGTATCTGTAAGAATTGCTCCTTCTTTAAAGTATGATCTATATTTTTCAATAAAAGGTTTTACTTCATTTGGATATATGGAAAGGATAATTAAATCTGCTTTGCCTAAAATTTCTTCTCCGGTCGTAAACCCTTGTTTGATAATCTTTAAGTCCTTCGCTTTTTGCAATGTGGCATTATTTGTATCAATACCGTAAATATCTTCATGTCCGGCTTTTTTCAGCGCCATGGCAAAAGAACCTCCTATAACACCCAACCCTACCAATATGATTTTCATTTTTATGCTCTACCTTTCACTTTGATTATTTTGTAATAAAGCATCCATTGCCATCACATAACCATAAAAACCAAAACCGCAGACCTGTCCGATGCATGCCGGCGCTATTACAGAGATCTGTCTGAAACTCTCTCTGCTATGCACATTGGAGAGATGAACTTCTATTGTAGGAATATGTATACTCTTCAGGGCATCGGCAATTGCATAGCTATAGTGCGTATATGCCCCAAGGTTGAGAATGATTCCATCACACCCTTCAAAATAAGCCTGCTGGATAAAATTGATGATTTCGCCTTCAATGTTGCTTTGCAGCATTGTAATATCAACATCCCGTTGCATAGCTTGTTCTTTTAGATATGCGCATAAAGCACTGTAACTTTCGGTTCCGTAAATTTCTTTTTCTCTAATCCCCAGCATATTTAAATTTGGCCCGTTAATAATTATAAAATTTTTCATTATTTTTTCCCTTCCCGGTTGATTAAATCAATAATTTTCTCTGCCGCTTGATACGCTGTACCGTCATTGCAGATGATAAAGTCTGCCGCATTTTTATAAAGCGAATACCTGTCTTCATACAACTTGTATAAATTTTCAATCCCATCCTTTAATAACGGTCGTTTTGAAAGCTTAATATCTATTGCGATTTTATCAGCCGGTCTATCGATAAAGATGATGCTTCCGGCTTTTTTTAATAATTTTATGTTGCTTTGCCGCAAAATCACTCCGCCTCCGCAGGCAATTACTACAGATCCCAAATCCATAAACCTTTTGCAGGCAGCGCTTTCCGCATCACGAAACGTTTCTTCTCCTTCCAAGAATAAACTGTCAATACTTCTTCCCGTCATTTGCATAATCATTTCGTCCATATCAAAAAAAGGACAATTTAATTTCCGCCCAACAATTGCACCGATTGTGGTTTTGCCGCTGCCCGGCATTCCAATTAAAATAATACTGTGTTCTACCATATGATATCCACTCACTTATTTAACGCATCAAATACTTTAAAAAATATTTCTTCATTAATTTTTATATGTTGCCATATTTCCTGTGCTTTAAATGCCTGCCAAAGCAACATATGAAGTCCTCCGCAAGTAAATTTTTCTAATTTCTTTCCCAATCTTAAAAACTCGGTTTCTTTTGGGTTATAAATCAGATCCACAAGACACTCATAATTATCAATTATATTTTCGCTTACCGGCGAAAGTCCTGCTTTCGGATACATTCCGACAGGTGTTGTGTTAATCAATACATATCCTTTTATATTTTTTAATTCGTTATAATCAATAACTTCTATATCATCAGGCATCGACTTTTTTTCTTGCATATCTCTTGTAACAGAAAAAATCTTTTTTGCTTCTAGATCTTTAAGGCAAGTTAGCACTGCCCGGGCTGAACCGCCTGTACCTAACACAACTGCTGTTTTCCCGGTAATATCAATACTGTTTTTTAAAAGCATTGCTTTAAATCCGAAGTAATCAGTATTATATCCCGTTAAAATGCCATTATGATTGACGATCGTATTAACTGCTCCGATTCTCTTTGCTTCAATAGACAGCTCGTCCAAGTCCTCTATGATCAATTGCTTATAAGGAATGGTTACATTGACACCTTTTATTTTTAAAATCCGTATTGTATTTATACATGAATGTATATCTTCAGTGGGTATTTCAAATAATTTGTACATTGCTTGTATATTTAAAATTTCAAATATTTTATTGTGAATCTTCGGCGAAAGGCTGTGGGAAAGTTTTACACCGATTAAACCGTAATAATCCATAAAATACCTTCTTCTATATATTTATTTATTAAAGTTGGCTGTGAGATAGCTTCCCAGCACACGAAAATAAGCCGATGCTTTTTGAATTTGCTCCAAAGCATTTTTTGTATTTTCATTGTTGATATTTCCTTCAAAATCTGCGTATAAATAATAAGTCCATGGATTATCGCATTTGGGTCGTGATTCAATCTTCACTAAATTTAGCTCATTTTCAGCGAAAGCCCCGAGCAAATTATAAAGAGTCCCTGCTTTGTGATCCATTGAAAAAACTACACTTACTTTATTGGCTTGCTTGTCTGCAAACAGATCTTTGCTCATAATGATAAATCTTGTAGCATTGTTATTTTTATTTTGGATATTTTCTTCTATAATATCTAAATTATAAATTTGCGCAGCACGTCTGCTCGCAACTGCAGCTTTTGTATTATCTTTGATTTGGCTTACATACTTTGCGCTGACTGCGGTATTATGATAAGGAATAAGACGAAAATGTTTGTGGTTGTTTAAAAAATCCGTACTCTGCTCAAATCCTTGCGTATGTGAATACACTTCTTTGATGCCACCAAACGAAGCACCCGAAATTCCCATCAAATGCTGACGAATCGGTATATAAACTTCCCCAATGATATAATAACCATATTTCTCTAATAAATCATAGACAACGTTAACTGCTCCTGTTGTGGAATTTTCTATCGGTAAAATCCCATATTGCACCTCGTTATTCTTAAGACCCAAGAAAACATCTTCAAACTCTTCATATGGTTTTCTGGATACTTCCTCTCCAAAATATTGTATCAGTGCCTCTTCAGAAAATGAACCTGCCACACCCTGAAAACCAATTGTTTTGCATTTATTTTTAATATTTAAAAGCTTACCGGACGTATGTGCAAACTGCATTTGTTGCTTTTGCATATCGCGGCTGATACGCATTATCTGCATAATAAAATCAGTTGCACATTGTATATATTTTTTTTTATTTAAATTTGCCAGTGCATTTTCTATAACTTGTTCTTCACGAGATTTTTGCAGCACCTGTAAATGATGTTTCTTTTTGATTTCGGCAATCTTGAGCACCAAATCCATACGCTGTTCAAACAGCGTAATGAACTGCTTATCGATTAACTCTATTTCTTTTCTATAATCATCCAGCAAATTCAACGATTATTCCTCCATTAAATCAAGTATGGCAATAGCGGCGGCCGCTTCTATTACAGGTACAATACGGGGCACAATGCACGGATCATGTCGACCGGTAATGGTGAGAATACTGCCTCTTTGCTCTTTTATATTGACGGTACTTTGCAATTTTGCAATTGACGGAGTAGGCTTTACTGCCGCTTTAAAGACGATTGGCATTCCTGTCGTTATGCCGCCTAATATACCGCCGTTATGATTTGTTTTTGTTTTGACTATACCGCTTTCATCATAATAAAATGCATCGTTACACTGACTTCCAAACATTTTGCTCATCTCAAAACCACATCCGAACTCTACAGCTTTTACAGCGGGAATAGAAAAAAGCAAATGTGAAAGTGTTGACTCTATAGAATCAAAAAACGGTTCCCCGATCCCCGCATGAACTCCTATGATCATACACTCCACTACTCCGCCGAGTGAATCCTGCCGCTCTTTCGCATCGATAATGGCCTGTCTCATTGCCTTTTCTTGTGCAATATTCAATAATGGCAATTCACTGTTTTTTAATTGTTTGCAATCCATATTTTCTATATTCACTTCATCAAACGACTTATCGCATATATCTTTGATACTCAGAATATGAGCTGCAATTTGTATGCCTTTTTTCTCTAAAATCTGTTTGCAAATCGCGCCTGCAAAGACCAGCGGCGCCGTAAGTCTGCCTGAAAAATGACCGCCACCGCGATAATCGTTAAACCCTTTGTAATGCATGGCACCTGAATAATCTGCATGGCCGGGGCGCATTAAATCTTTTAGTTTGCTGTAATCTCCTGATTTTTTATCCCTGTTATAAATCAAGGCGCAGAGAGGTGTGCCTGTTGTTTTCCCCTCAAAAAAACCGCTGATGATTTTGGGCATATCATCTTCTTCCCTGGCGGTGGAAAGCTCACTTCTGCCGGGAGATCTGCGTGCCATTTCCCCGGCAATATTTTTAAGATCCAGTTCTGTGCCAGGCATGAGCCCGTCTATGACAACGCCGATGGCCTCTCCATGAGATTCCCCAAACAGTGATAATTTAATATTACCTTTCCACATACTGCTCATTTATTTCTCCTCCCAAAGCTTGATAATCTCTAAAAAAATTGGGATATGATTTGGAAACACATTTATATTCATTGATGATAATTGGCTGGTTACATTTCTGCGCTATAATGGCAAGCATCATGGCAATACGATGATCTCCATGACTTTGTACTTCGCATCCCCCCGCAAGATGATCGACTCCTATAATATGCATCCAGTCGGGCTCTTCACGAATAACAGCACCAAGCGCTGTAAGTTCTTTTACCGTTGCACTCAGGCGGTCACATTCTTTAATTCGAAGCCGCTGCGCATTTTTTATAACAGTTTGTCCTTTTGCAAGGCAAGTCGTTGCTGCGAGAACGGGAATAATATCAGGAATTTGCGACGCATCGATAACAATACCTTTTAGCTCTTTGGATTTTGCTTTTATTTTATCTGATTCCTCCATGACATCAGCCCCCATTTGTTTGAGGATTGCAATAATCTCTCTATCGCCCTGAAGAGAATTCATATCAAGCCCCTGAAGGGTAACATCGGCTCCGAGCGCACCTGCACAAAGAAAAAATGCTGCTTGAGAAAAATCGCCTTCAATGCAGTAATCACGGGGTTTATATTCCTGTCTTCCCTGTATTTCAAACATTGTATAATTATGATGAACTATTTCAATTCCAAAATCCGAGAGAACCTGCAATGAAAGATCCACATAACTTTTTGATTCCAACTTAGATGTGAGAATAATTTTTGAATTTTTTTTAAGTAACGGCAGCGCAAAGAGCAGACCTGTAATGAACTGAGAGCTAATGTTACCATCCAGCTCAAAAACACCTGCTGAAAGATTTCCGCAAACTGAGATATCCAATATATCCGTCTTACTTTTATAGATTATGTTTTGTTTATTCAAAATAGATAAATACGGGGTTACAGGACGCTTGCCTAAATTGCCTTCGCCAACAAATCGATAATTTCCGCCCAAAGCAAGGGCGATGGGTAATAAAAATCGGAGTGTTGAACCCGATTCCCTGCAATCTAAGATTTTTTGCATAGATTCATGCTTGTTTTTTTCACGCATCATTCCATCAATCAACAGACGGTTATTTTCCGCACTAACTTCCGCGCCCAAATTTTTCATTACCTCAATCGTTGCAATGATATCATCTGATAAGTCAATGTTTTTTATATGTGATGTCCCATTGCTAAGACATGCCGCTATGATTGCTCTGTGCGCCATACTCTTAGAAGGAGGGATAGTTACTGTGCCTTGTAATAAAGTGGGTTGAATAAAAATTTTACTCATATAGACTACATGTGCCTTTCTATTTGTTCACTGGCAAAAAACGAGGGCAAAGTCTTATAAATAATACTTTCTCCTAACTCTTTAAGCAAGACGACATACAGTACTTCATCTAAATTTTTTTTATCCAGTGCAATGCTGGCCAATATCTTTTTCGTATCATTTAATTTTATATGAGTAGGAAGTCCGTATTGCTGCAAAAGTTTTTTTAACTTTTTTAACGTTCCTTTTTTTGTAATGCCCATATTTTCACTTATTTTCGTAACAGTTATCATGCCGATCGCAACGGCCTGCCCGTGAGAATAGACTTTATAATCATAATATTTTTCTATGGCATGAGCATATGTGTGTCCGAAATTGAGTTTCATTCGCTCTCCATGATCTCTCTCATCCCGCTCCACGACTGATTTTTTTATGCTACAGCATGTGTAGATGACTTCTTCAATATGCTGCATCAATTCCTTTTGGCTTTTATATGCCTCCAATGTATTAAAAAACTCCATATCTTGTATACAGCCGTATTTTATTACTTCGGCCATACCATCTATAAAATAGCTTTCAGGCAGTGTATTCAAAATATTTGGATCAATTAAAACAGCTTCCGGCTGGTAAAAGCTGCCTACAAAATTTTTACCGAAAGATAGGTTTACAGCAACTTTACCACCTATAGAACTGTCAACCTGAGCAAGCAGGGATGTAGGAATTTGTACATAGGCAATCCCACGTAAATATGTGGATGCTGCAAAGCCGCCTAAATCACCGATTACTCCGCCGCCTAAAGTAATGAGCAATTCTTTACGATTAAGTCTGAACTTAAGCATACGCTCATAGATTTTTGGTAAAATATCGAACGATTTAGTTTCCTCTCCTGCCGGCAGTACTAAAATATCAATATTGAACCCTGCTTTGTGCAAATTTTCTTCAACAGTTTTGCCATAATGAATAAATACATTCTCATCTGTTATGATAAAGATTTTTTTCCCTGTATAGATTGATTTTATACTCTCGCTTATATCATTTATCATACCTTTTTTTATGATGATATCGTAGCTGTTTTTATCCAGATTTACCGTAAGTTGACTATTCATGTTCTAGCCCTTTCTTGTTCCCTCAACTACTAGATTTCTCTGCCCACAGCTTGAGCGATGACTTTGAGGCTTTGTACAATTTCCCCGAATTTCTCAGGCCGAATGGATTGCTGCCCATCACAAAGTGCATTTGCAGGGTCATTATGAACCTCTATAATCAGTCCGTCTGCACCCACTGCGATCGCCGCTTTTGCAAGAGAATCCACCATCCACCATTTTCCTGCAGCATGGCTCGGATCAACAATAACCGGAAGATGGCTCAATTTTTTAACAGCCGGAATAGAACTCAAATCTAATGTATTTCGGGTATATATCTCAAACGTTCGAATCCCGCGTTCACATAAAATAATGTTTTCATTCCCGCCTGCCATAATGTATTCGGCAGACATCAACCACTCTTCTATTGTAGCAGAAAGTCCGCGTTTTAACAAAACAGGCTTTCTTGTTTTTCCCAATTGTTTAAGCAGATCAAAATTTTGCATATTTCTGGCGCCCACTTGAATAATGTCAACATCTTTCTCAAAAACTTCAATATCAAACGGAGACATAATCTCACTGACAATAGGCAGATCTGTCAGTGTTCCTGCCTCGCATAACAGCTCAAGCCCATCGTATTTTAGTCCTTGAAAAGCATAGGGAGATGTTCTGGGTTTGAATGCTCCTCCGCGTAAAAACGAAGCTCCGTGATTTTTGACTTCTTTGGCAATGTTGGTAATCTGTTCTTTGCTTTCTACCGAACAAGGACCTGAAATCAAAGCAATTTTATTGCCGCCAATTTTATGATCTCCAATTTTGATAATAGAATCTTCCGGATGAAATTTTCGATTTGCCTTTTTAAAAGGTTCTGCCACATTCATCACACGTTCAACACAACGATTGGCTTCTATATGCGTGTGATCAATTTTGCTCGTATCACCTATAAGTCCTAAAATAATTAAATCTTTCCCTTTCACACTGCTCACTTCCACTCCCTTCTTTCGAATGAATTCTGTTAGATTGCTGATCTCTGCTTGTTTGGTTTCAGGTTTTAAAATAATGACCATCACTTTCTCCTTTGCTTTACAATGAAAATATTTTTCTGCTTTCAAATACTTACAAACAATAAAAATGGAGAGCCCCGCTATGAGCTCTCCATGTAAAATTCTATCTTCTATTTCACTTTTAAATTATACACTCATACAAACGGGAATTTTCCGATACGCAAAGAAGCCGGCGCTAACATAATAAAAGCCCCAGAATGTAAAATAATAAAAGCTATTTAATTGTACGGCTAATTTACTTTTATTTACTTTCATAAAATTCCCATACTTTTTAAAGATTTTTTTTGATTATAACAGCTATTTTCTATTTGTCAACAAAAATATACCTATCGTAATAAAATTTATAATAAAAATCGATTACAATTACAGTCAATAGATTTTTTATTTTTTATAATTGAATTCAAACCGCCATGCATCACGGCACATATCAAGAATATCTTTTTGTGCAGTCCATCCCAATTCCTTATTTGCTTTTGAAGCATCGGCATAACACTGTGCGATATCGCCTGCTCTTCGTGCTGCGAATTTATAGGCTATTTTAACGCCTGTTGCTTCTTCAAATCCTTTTATCAACTGCAACACTGAGGTGCCTTTGCCTGTTCCTAAATTATAGATATGTACCCCTTCCGTCAGATTATCAAACGCCGCCATATGCCCTTGAGCCAAGTCCATGACATGAATATAATCACGAACGCCTGTACCATCCTCTGTTGAATAGTCATTGCCAAAAATATTTAGCTGTTTTAATTCCCCTTTAGCTACTTTTGTAATATAAGGCATCAAGTTATTTGGAATACCGCTGGGCATTTCTCCGATCAGCCCGCTTTCATGTGCGCCGATGGGATTAAAATATCGAAGCAGCGCCACAGAAAAATTCGGGTTTGCTTTGGCAATATCCATTAAAATCTGCTCACTCATCACCTTTGACTGTCCATATGGATTTGTTGCCGGAAGCAATGTCATCGTTTCCTTGAAAGGCACTTCATTTTCGCCATATACTGTCGCAGATGAACTGAATACAAATTTATTAACACCATGCTTAAGACATAATTTCGCAAGGATCATTGTGCTGACCACATTATTATAATAATACATAAGCGGCTTTTCAACAGATTCACCAACCGCCTTAAAGCCGGCAAAATGAATGATTCCGTCTATACTGTGAGAAATAAAAATATCTTCCATTTGCGTTTCACTTGCTGCATCGCACTCGTAAAACGTAATTTCTTTATTTGTAATTTTCCTGATACGATCAAGCATAAGCGGACTGCTGTTGTAGAAATTATCAACAACAATAACATTATGCCCTGCCTTTTGAAGCACCACAACTGTATGAGATCCTATAAACCCTGTTCCGCCTGTTATTAAAATGTTCATTTGTTTATCCTTTTTTGTTTTGATGAATATAAATTATTATTATCTACAAGTTTATTATTCATTTTCGGGAACAAATCTCACCTTTGTAATATTTTCGGCAATCGCTATACATTGTGATAAATCAACTTGGGCATTACGTAAATCAATGGCAGAACAATCTATATTATTAATAATTGACTGCCTGATATCCGAATCATAAAAGCTGCTTTCATGCATTATTGCTTCACTAAAATCACACTTTTTTAAAGTACATTTTGTAAATTTGCAGCCTGTTAAATCCGCGCCGAAAAATCGAATATTTTCAAAATACTGATTCATGAATTCCTGATATCTTAATTGTGTGTAAGAGAAATCTCCTCCAAGAATCGTTGCGGCAAAAAAATTTGATTCGATAAATTTTGTTCCGGTCATTTTACATTGATTAAAAGTTGCCGCAAAAAAATTTGTATATTTGAGATTACAAGAAAGAAACGCACAATTTATAAACTCAATACCGTTTAATTTTGCCGAGACAAACTCACAACTATCAAAAATACAATTTTTAATGACGGAAAGTTCCGAAAAATCCACATAATCAAATCTGCATTTCATATATTTTTTTTGTACAAGTTCATTCATATCAATCATACAATTCTCAAAAATCACATGCTCATAAACCTGCTCATCAAATATTTTATCTTTTATATTTTTCATACTTTATACAATGACTATTTTTTTGCCTTTAGGATCTCCTTTAAAATTATCTAAAGCGTGTTCCCATGCTTCTACGCCGATATTTTCATCATAATAGTAGCTGTTTTCATTTAAGTGTGCGAGTACAATTTTAGCTGTCAGCAGCGGATCATCTTCTGTAACATTTGTATGCGGATCAGTAAGCCCATGCTCTAACTCGACATACAATCCCGCTAAAAACTCCTCTGCAGTATAGGTAACCTTATTAAAATCAATATTCAATGTATTTGCAAGATCATTTGCTTCTTGTATTGTAAATTGTTTCATTGGTTTGACTCCTCCTTTATAAATAAATAATAATTTTATTCTATATCATTATTTATTTTTTAATACACGTGTAAAATCAACGAGCGAAAGCAGTAATTTTTTAATTGCCTTTTTTGTATATTCATCTGTGAGATTGCCATTTTCATCAAACTTATCGGCAGCTTTCATGATAAACACTTCAGGCTTGCTTACAGGTATTAAATTTAAGGTTACACACACCTGCCGCAAATGATACTGCACACGTGCGCCGCCAAACATTCCAGGAGATGCACTCATAATAGCAAGTGGCTTACTATATAAAGGCAGTTCCTCTCCTCTTGAAGCCCAGTCAAGTGCATTCTTTAATACCGGTGGCAATGAATAATTATATTCTGGTGTTGCAATCAGAATAGCATCACATTTTTTTAACGAATTTTTAAATTGTCTAACTTCGGGCGGCAATCCTACTCTTTCAACGTCTTCATTAAAAAACGGCAGTGCAGAAATATCAACGATTTCCAGACTGGCATCTTCAGGCAGCAAATCTACCGCTGCACGCAGCGCACTTTTATTATAGGAATCTTTTCGCAAACTCCCTGTAAACCCTGCTATTTTTATATTTCTATCCATTTATTCCACTACTTTCGTTTATAAATTAATAGTTTAATATTCTTCTCTTTTGCCGAATTCGGCATCTTCTACCCATTCGTTTGGTCGGTTCACAAGTTTTACGATTTCATCAAGGATCCTATAATGCTCTTCTTCTTGCGCTATTAAAAACTCAAATAAAGCTTCATCTTCTTTTGCTTTTGCTAACAGTTTTTTATAAAGATCGATGCTTTCCTGTTCTTTTTGAAGCGCCATTCTATAGGCATCAAGCTGCTGTGGTATTTCTTTTGTCTCAATATTAAAATCATCCAATCCTTCAAAAACGTTTTTTGTCCAGCTGCTTACTGCATCTTCCGGCTGATAAGCGATTCCCTTCACTTTGTTTTCTATAATTTGAGCATGATGATATTCGTCTTTTGCTAAATTCATAAAAACAGTATATAATCCGTTATTTCGATTATTTTGCGCTTGTTCTTTGTAGTATTGCTCGCCTTCTTTTTCCATTTCAATTGCAAATTTTAAAATATCCATCAGTCGATCTCCTTTGTTTTAAAATTTTATAGTATGATAATATTGGTGAATATTGATACTATTTTTAACAGTGATTGTTGTTATTTTAAAAATCCTTTTAATATGGTATCTTCGGCTTCTTTTTCCGTAAGGCCAAGAGACATTAATTTTATCAATTGAACGGATTCAAGTTTTCCTATAGCAGCTTCATGTACCAACTGGGCATCACTGTGATATGCGGATATTTTGGGTGTTGAGATAACGACGGCATCGTCCATAATGATCGCATCACATTGAATATGCCCTTTGCATTTATTGCGCCCTACTAAATCAAAATAGTATATTTGCTCTGATTTTCCCTGAGCAACTGAACGTGAGATAATTTGTGCGCTGCTGTCTTCTCCGTCTAATTCCACAGTGATATTGGAAGCTGCTTTTTGCTCCATATTCGTAAGAAGTCTTTCGGTGATAATCAGCTTGGCCCCTTTGGCGAGTTGTATTTCGGTATCACGGGCAGTATGATCTATACCCATTATCTGAATGAGCTCTAATTCTATGACTACATCTTCCTGCGCATGAATAATTGTTTTCGGATTTAATACCCTCTTGCCCGTGCCTTCTCCTTGCCCGTAATGTTTTTCTGTATATTTCATATGAGCGCCTTTGTTGATAAAAAATTCATGAATACCATCATGCTGTGATTGATGCTGTCCAGAATTATGGATACCACAGCCGGCTATGATTTCTACATCGGCATACTCCCCAATTTCAAATGTGTTATAAACTATATCCGTAACACCTTCCTCGGTTACAATAACAGGAATATAGACGCTCTCTCCTTTCGTATTCGGCTTAACAATAATATCAATGCCCGGACGATCTTTTTTGGGAACAATATCGATATTGTCTGTAGTATTTCTCTGAATTCCTTCTCCGTTTTTTCTGATATTGTATGCTCCTTGAGGTACTTCATGAAGATCTGCTACTTTTTCAAGCATTAAATTATCCAATGCACTTAGCATACTTATCACCTACTTTTCCGCAATTCTCCGAGCAAACACACAGATTATCTACAAAACCTTTTTTTAATATTTCTTCTTTCGGAATATTTCTTGTAATACTGCCATTGGCTATTAATAAAATCTCATCAGCCAATTCTAAAATTCTTTCCTGATGTGATATGATCACAATTGTTGTATTTGTTTTTTCATGCATTTCTTTAAACGTCTCGGCAAGTCTTTGAAAGCTCCATAAATCAATGCCTGCTTCCGGCTCATCAAAAACTGCCATTTTTAAATTTCTTGCCAAGATTGTGGCAATTTCAATCCTTTTTATTTCACCACCCGAAAGACTGGCATCCATATCCCTATCCAGGTATTCTTGTGAACATAAGCCTACGCCATATAAAAGATCGCATATTTTTTCTTCCTTGTCACCGCTGGACATGGCAAGCTTTAACACGTCTCGCACTTTAATTCCTTTAAAACGAGGAGGACTTTGAAATGCGTACCCAATGCCAAGATGCGCTCTTTGAGTGATATCCATATGCGTAATATCCTGCCCGTTGAAGAGGATACTGCCGGATGTGGGCTGAGATATGCCCATAATAATTCTGGCAAGTGAGGATTTTCCACTTCCGTTTGGACCTGTTATAGCATATATTTTTTTATCCAATAATTGTAAATCTATATTTTTTAAAATATCAATTTTTTTTATACCTTCTACACTTAGAGATACTCCTTTTAATTCAAGCATTTTTCCCTCCTTTTTAAATATTGTTATAAACAATTATAATTCTTTATTGAAATAAAATCTATAGCAAAAAAATATAATCATATTTTATTTTTCTTTTTGATAAAAACTAAATCATTCATAATTATTAAATCCCGTCTTGGGATGATTATCAATCTCAAATGTTTTATTGTCCCAGCTTCTAAAAACCGCTTTATCTTTACCGATATAAAGCAAATAGCTTGGGATCATTGGAGTTTTCCCCAATCCTCCCGGGCCGTTGACAATATAAGTCGGCACAGCAAGCCCGGACGTGTAGCCCCGCAGTCCTTCCATAATTTCAAGACCTTCGCCGATACGGACCCAAAAATGCGATGTGCCGCGCACCGTTTTCGGATGGAATATATAATATGGTTTTACACGCAGCGTCAACAGCAATTGATTTAAACGACGCACAACATATTTATCATTATTTACTCCATTTAATAACACCATCTGATTTCCAAGAGGCATACCTGCATCCGCTAAAAGATCGCATGCTTGCTTTGCTTCTTGAGTAATTTCCATTGGAGAATTAAAATGCGTATTCACATAAATCGGGTGATATTTTTTTAAAATCTCAACCAGCTCCGGTGTTATTCGCTGCGGTAATGTCACCGGTGTACGTGTACCTATACGAATAATTTCTAAATGCTCGATAGAACGAAGCTGTTTAAGCAGATGATCCAGCACTTCATTAGGAAGCATCATGGCATCTCCGCCCGTAATAAGCACATCTCTGATTTCCGGATTTTCTCTCACATATTCAACCGCCTGAGACAACACACTGTAATCAATCATACGATCTATTTCGCCTATCATGCGGCGGCGCTGACAGAAACGGCAATACATACCGCATTGATTCGTGACTTTAATAATAAGCCTATCCGGATAACGACGTGTCACTGCCGGCACAGGGCTGGAGCACTCTTCGTCCATAGGATCCAGTTCACCTTCAGGATTTAGCTCTAAAATACTCGGCACTGCCTGACGGCGAATCGGACATTTCGAATCATTGACATCGATTAAAGATAAATAATACGGCGAGATCGCAAATCGATACTGTGCAGCTACTTGCTGAATTTCGTCAAATTCTGCCTTGGTAAGAGGCAATAATTCTGCCAATTTTTCGGCTGTTGTTATGCGATTCTCTATCTGCCATTTATAATCGTTCCACTGCTGATGGCTAGCATTAAAATAACGACGAATTTCATCCTGTCGGTTTTTAATAACCTCAGATTGATTTAATCCTGTGCGGATTTGCGACAACTTGTCCAAGTAATCTTCGATAGGTTTGCGCAAATCTCTACCATTTATTAAATGATCCATTTGTTTAACCTCCTGATGCAAGACTCGTTTAACAGAATATTAAATTATAAAAACTATTTATTTAGAAATAAAAAATACGATCAAAAGTTAATAGATAGAATAAAAGAACATTATTTTGCTTATTCTGTATCTAAACGATTTACTTTATTAGTTTATCATTTTTTTCATTTTTTTTCAATATATTTACCATGAAGTATATTTAAATTGCATTTATACAACGCATGCATTCTTTTTGTATATAATAATAAAGGAGGCATGCTCCTTTATTATTATATTTATTAACCTATATTATACTTCGTGTTAAAACAAACACAATTTGCAATCTATTTCTATTATGGATACTAATGATCGCAATTATTGGCACCCGATATTAATTCGCCTGTCAAATACATTTCAACTGCTTGTTTTGCTGCTCCTTTTGCACCCGTTACAACTTCAATATTTTTTTCACTAAATAAATCTATTGCACCGCTGCCCATACCTCCGGAAATAATCACTTTAACTCCTTTTTCATCCAAAAAGACAGGTAAAAATCCTGGTCTGTGCCCGGGATTTGCTATAAGCTCTGTTTTTTTATCTTTTTATTTTCTATATCAAAAATCATAAATTTTTCGCAGTGTCCAAAATGTTCGGTCACTTGATCATTCTCACATGCTACTGCTATTTTCATTGCATTAACATTATTTGCGTTTTTTTCTGTTTTTATATTTTCCTTTACTAACTGTTCTATTTTCTCAGACAAATTGTCCAGCCAGTTGCCATCATATAATTCTATCATGCCTTTATCCATCGCTGCCGCTAATTTAGATTCTATAGGCAATTTTACAATAGTATCAATATTATATTGCTTTGCTATTGTGTCAATTTTGCTCTCGCCGAATAATTTGTTCTGCTTACCACAATCGACGCATTCAAAATAAGACATATTTTCAACAACGCCCAAAATCGGTATGTTCATCATTTCTGCCATTTTTACAGCTTTTTGAACAATCATTGAAACCAATTCCTGAGGTGAAGTTACAACAACAATTCCATCTATAGGCAGCGATTGAAAGACAGTCAAAGCTACATCTCCTGTTCCGGGCGGCATATCTACAAACATGAATTCCACGTCTTTCCAAATTACTTCACTCCAAAATTGTTTAACTGTTCCGGCAATAAGAGGACCACGCCACACTACGGGATCTGTATCATTTTCTAACAGTAAATTAATTGACATTATATCAATTTTTGTTTTGCTTTTTACAGGCAGCACGCCCATTTCAGTGACAGATGCTTTTTGATTTATACTAAACGCTTTAGGAATAGACGGCCCTGTAATATCTGCATCAAGAATTGCTGTATTGTAGCCTCTTCTGTTCATATTCACAGCCAGAAGAGAAGTTACAAGAGACTTACCGACACCACCTTTTCCACTCATGATGCCAATGACTTTTTTTACACTGCTCATCTCATGTAATTTTTCTCTATACATTTGAGTTCTTTCATCACATTGTTCATTGCAGCTGCTGCAATTTTGATCACATTTTTCGCTCATTTTTTCTCCTTATTACGATATTTAATCTTAAACTTCTTATTTGCGTAATTGTTCTTTGTTTTCTTTTATATATTGAATACTCGCTAAAGATAAATCATTGTTACTTCGCTCTCTCAAACAGATGCATTATTTTATTATAAATTTCTTTTACAGCATTTCCTGAACTACACTGTATATCTACAATACTTTGCCCGTTATTGATTGCCTTTACAGCTTTAATATCATATGGAATTTTTCCTACAAAAGAAATATCATTTTCTTTACAAAATGATTCGATACTTTCTGTTCTTTTAATGTTCGTATCAAACTTATTAACACAGACGGCCACTTTTGTCTGAAATTTTTGAGCTGTTTGAATAATCCGTTCCATATCACTGATTCCCGACACAGATGGTTCCGCTACAACCAAGACCATGTCTACACCTGTAATAGACGCAATAACAGGGCATCCTATTCCCGGCGAACCATCAATAATTGCAAAATCTGCATTTTTTGCGGCTTCCTTCATTTGATTTTTTACTTCAGTAACCAACATCCCCGATGTGCCGCTGCCCATTTTCAATTTAGCGGTCGAAAACACCGTATCATCATTTTCATACAGCATTAATTCCCCGGCTACCGCAGGTTTTAAAACACAGGCTCCGACAGGACACACCAATTCACAAACACCACAACCTTCGCAAGAAAACTCATCAATCTTATATATTTCATTAAAATCAATTGCATCAAATCGGCAATTTGTTCTGCATAATCCACATTTTATACAGATATCCTGATCGATTTGTGCTTTAGGCAATCCATAATAATCCTTCTTTTTTATATCAAAATGCTTATTTATAATCAAATGCAGATTTGGCGCATCTACATCACAATCTGCGTAAGCTTTCGCGTTTGCAAGTTTTATAAATGCCGCCGCTACTGTTGTTTTGCCTGTTCCGCCTTTGCCACTAAGAATCAATAGTTGTTTCATTATTAGCCTCCTTAATTACATGGCGCAGCAGCGATGTAAAGATTTTTTGATATTTTTCGTTTTCTCTCGCTAAAATTAAACCATTAGAATTTATTTCTCCCAGTTCATTATCAAAAGGAATTTTTCCCAGAATATTAATTTTATTTTTTATGCAAAATTCTTCGGAAGGATTATATGCTTCTGTGCATTTATTTAAAATCACTCCATGCGGCTTATCAAATAACCTCACAAGCTCATAGACCATTTGCAGATTATGCGATCCAAATATAGTGGGCTCGGCAACTAAAATACAATAATCTGCATCCATAATACTTTCCATCACGATGCAAGCGCTGCCAGGCGGGCAATCAATAAATGCAATTTCATCTTTTTTTGCTTGTTTTTTTAAAAGTTTCTTAATGATCGGCACCCCTGATGCCTCCCCTGTATTAAGAATCCCCGTTACAACATCTACATTGCCGGATACACCACATTCAATTTTTCCAATAACTTTCTCTTTCTCCGTTATTGCTTTCTGAGGACACAGCAATACACATCCTCCGCATGAATGACAAATCTCCTCAAATATTATTAATCGATCACCGATATACGCTAACGCATTAAAATTACAAAAATCAACACATTTACGACATCCGTTACAAAGATCTGTGTCTACCAAAGGAATCTTTATCGTAACTTCTTCGCATTTTACCTCCTGCGGTTTAAAATAAAGATGTCCGTTAGGCTCTTCAACATCACAATCTATATAGATTGCCCTTTGCGCCACAGAAGCTAAATTTACAGACATAAGCGTTTTGCCTGTTCCTCCTTTTCCACTTAAAACAGCTATATTCATAAAATACCTTCTTCCTTAACTGTGTTGGTGGAATCCCGGATGAACATCATAGAGCAGTACAAGTTTTTCTAAAATAAATGCATCGATGTTTTCCTTAATAGAATTAGATATGGTTTTATATACTAAAACTTCCGCATTCCTCAATACTTTTTCAGCATTTTCTCCTATACGCGGAGTCAGCAAAGCCTTCACTCCATTATCTGCTACAACTTGTGCCGCCTTAACCCCAGCTCCTCCCTGACTTGCTACAGCAGAATTATCCAAATATATTTCTTCATTTGTTTTCGTATCATAAATAAGAAAATACGGTGCTCGTCCAAACGACACACATACATCCCCATTTATTGTTTTTTCATCTACCGGTATTGCTATTCTCATAATTTTTCTCCTTTATTTTTATTAAATTTATATATTAAAAATTATTCAACATTACTAAATAATCATCTCTAAAGTCTATGTATATTATTCATCTGCCTCTTCCTTATCATTAAAGCTATTTCTATTTCTGTTTCTATGACAACTTCCCAGCCCGCAGCCATTTCCGTACCCGTCACATATACGATATTCACCACCTTTTATCAATAAGACTTTTCCGTCTACCACAGATTCTGCCAATTTTCTTCTTGCTTCAGTATATATACCTTGAACTGTTGTTCTCGCTATGTTCATTTGTTTGGCACATTCTTCTTGTGTAAAGCCTTCTAAGTCAATTAATCTTAATGTTTCATATTCGTCGACTGTCATATTAACACTTTCTCTTGTTTCTTTTTTAGAATCAAGAGGTCCAAACCGAGAATTTTCGGGCAAACCGCATACTTGTCTCCATTTTATTGGTCTTGGCATAATATTCCCTCATTTAGCAAACAAAGCAACCAGGACATTCCCGGTTGCTTTGTTATTTTTTATAATTTTTCAAGTTGTTTATTAATTGTTTCCAATTGATTTTGCAGTAATTCTTTTTGCCCCTGTAGTAGTTCCTTTTCGTCTATCCCGACAGTATTTATTGAATATGGCGACACACAAAATCTTCTGATTCCATAACCGAACCCTAAGCCTAATCCATATCCTGTCTCTTTTCTTATTCCTCTGCCCAATCCCATACCTCTGCCTGCCCTTCGATATGCATTTTGACGATTATATCCTGCAGGAACATCACCCGCACAAAAACCTAGTCCTTTTCCTGTTAAAGGACCATATCCCATTGGTCCCGTTCCATCTCCTCTTGGCATTGCAATTTCTCCTTTCTATGATTCATCATGCTCTTGTCATAAGTGTACCGCATTTCGGACACTTTATAGAGTTACATGGTTCTGCCCTTCTATGTTCAGCTTTTGTACCACATTTCGGACACAAACAATAACCTCCGGGCCCCGCATTATACGGGCCTCCCATTTTTCCGCCTCTTGTTCCACTGTTTAAAGGTCCTTTTCCATCTCCGCCTGGCATGTCTGTCACCTCCTTACGTTAATCTGACATATGTCATTTATATTTATATACTACCTCTATAATTGACATATGTCAATATCTTTATTCATTTATTTTAAAAATTTTTTTAGCTATTAAAAAATCTGTTCTTTCACATAAAAAAACCGTAAATAATTTACGGTTTTTACCACTCACTTATTTTTATATTATTGAAAATATTAAATAAATCCAATAATATAATCTGTCAACTCTTTTGTGCCGACTATTTTTTTAATACCGGCAATATCCTGCGTCCCATACCCCTTTTTTAATGTCATTTTTACGCTTTTCTCTATAGCCGCGGCTTCATCATTTAAATTAAATGTATAGCGCAGCATCATTGCCGCAGATAAAATAGTTGCTATCGGGTTTGCCTTGTTTAGACCGGCGATTTCAGGCGCAGTGCCATGGATCGGCTCATACAAACCAAAGTTGCCCTCTCCCAATGATGCGGAAGGCAGCATCCCAATGGATCCGCATATCATACTTGCTTCATCCGAGAGGATATCTCCAAACATATTTTCAGTAAGCAGTACATCAAATTGTTTTGGATTTCGAATCAACTGCATAGCTGCATTATCTACATACATATGTTCCAGGCTCACCTGCGGATAATTTTGGGCAATTTTATTTACTGTTTTTCTCCATAATCTTGATGTTGCAAGCACGTTTGCCTTATCAACGCTGATTATTTTCTTCTTTCTTTTCATCGCTGCATCAAAAGCCAGGTTTACTATACGTTCAATTTCCCAATCTCGATATTCACAAAGATCAGACGCATAATTATTTGACGATTTCTTATTGCCAAAATAGATGCCGCCCGTAAGCTCTCTGAAAATCACAAACTCAAAGCCCCCCTTTGCGATGGACTCTTTAAGCGGAGACGCACTCACTAATTCTTCAAACAATACGGCGGGTCTGATATTTGCAAACAGACCTAGCTCTTTTCTGATTGTAAGGAGACTTGCCTCCGGCCTGGCCTTAGCATCGAGGTTGTCCCATTTTGGACCTCCCAACGCTCCTAAAAGAACCGCCTCACTGTTTTTGCAAGTTTCGATGGTTTCTTTTGGCGCGGCTATACCGAAAGTATCAATGGCAGCTCCTCCGGCCAGCACTTCCGTAAAAAGAAATTCATGACCGAATTTTTCTCCTATAGTCTGAAGCACACGTAAAGATTGCTCAACTACTTCCGGTCCTATCCCGTCCCCTTTGATGACTGCGATTTTTATCTGCATGTCTTTCCCTCCGAATCTTTTTTACCATAAAGCTTATCTTTAACGTACCCCACCAAACCCTCGGAATAAATAATTTTTTTTATAAATTCAGGAAATGGTACCGCCATATAAACTTCATTTTTGGTAATGTTATAAATTTTTCCTGTCTCAAAATCAATTTCAATCTCATTTCCCGCTTCTATCTTTTTTGACGCTTCTGTACATTCGATTATGGGAAGCCCTATATTAAAAGAATTTCTGTAAAAAATTCGCCCAAAGCTTTCTGCTATAACACAAGATATTCCGCTTGCTTTAATGGCAATCGGCGCATGCTCTCTAGACGAACCACATCCAAAGTTTTTACCTCCCACAATAATATCTCCTATTTGAACTTTTTTTGAAAAATCTTTATCAATATCTTCCATACAAAATTTTGCCAGTTCGCTCGGCTCAGATGTATTTAAATATCTTGCGGGTATGATGACATCTGTATCTATATTATTTCCATACTTAAATGTTTTACCTTTAACTATCATTGTTTTCGTCCTTTCTGCTTATACTATTTCTGGATTAACTAACTTCCCTGCAATCGCAGAGGCTGCCGCCACGGCCGGAGAAGCAAGATAAACTTCTGACGTGACATGTCCCATTCTTCCTACAAAATTTCGATTCGTTGTTGTAACGGCGCGTTCTCCGGATGCAAGGATTCCCATGTATCCCCCAAGACACGGCCCGCATGTCGGTGTACTCACAACAGCTCCTGACTGAATAAATATATCTGTAAGCCCTTCTTGTATACATTGCAAGTAAATTTCTTGTGTGGCAGGAATAATAATAGTTCTCACATTCGTCTTGACCGCTTTTCCTTTCAGAATCTGCGCGGCTATTCGCATATCTTCTATCCTGCCGTTTGTGCAAGAGCCTATAACCACTTGATCTATTTTTATGTTTTCTTTTTCCGCTTCATCAATTGTTTTTGTATTTTCCGGAAGATGCGGAAAGGCTACCGTGGGCCGCAAAGCAGACAAATCAATTTCTATTTCTTCCTCGTAATCAGCATCATTATCTGCAGCGAATATTTTATATGTTTTATTTCCCCTTGCCTGCATATATTCCATCGTTTTTTCGTCAACCGGGAAAATACCGTTTTTAGCCCCGGCTTCCACTGCCATATTTGCAATCGTGAATCGATCGTCCATACTCAGGTTTTTTATACCTTCTCCGAAAAACTCAATTGATTTATAACGTGCCCCCTCTACACCAATTCTTCCAATTAAATGCAATATCACATCTTTCCCACATACATATTTTGAAGGCTTTCCGCTGATAAGCACTTTTATCGCACCCGGTACTTTTATCCACGTCTTTCCGGTTGCCATTCCCGCTGCCATATCCGTGCTTCCCGTTCCCGTTGAAAATGCTCCGAGCGCACCATACGTACACGTATGAGAATCGGCCCCAATGATCGCGTCCCCCGCTTTTACAATTCCCTTTTCGGGAAGCAATGCATGCTCAACCCCCATTTTGCCTACATCATAAAAATGCTTTATCTGCATTTGTTGCGCAAACTCTCTGCATTCTTTACTCTGCTGAGCTGATTTGATATCCTTATTCGGCGTGAAGTGATCTAAAACAATTGCTATTTTTGCCTTGTCAAATACTTCTTTTGCATCCATTTTCCAGAATTCTTTAATCGCAACCGGCGTAGTAATATCATTGCCAAGCACCATATCCAAATCGATTTCTACAAACTCACCCGGTTTGACCGCATCTCTGCCGCAATGTGCTGCAAGTATTTTCTGTGTCATCGTCATTTTCATTACACTGCCTCCGTATTTTGTTGCTCTTCATAAAGAATTTTATTGATTGCATCAATATATGCTTTGATACTTGCTTCTATAACATCCGTTGACAGCCCGCGTCCGATAAATATATTGCCGTTATTCATCAATTTCACAGTGGCATCCCCCAAAGCATCCTCCACCTCTGTGACAGAACTTATCATATAGTCATCCATAATAAGTGTTTTTCCAACAATCTCTTCAATTGCTTTAAACGCCGCATCTACAGGCCCGTCGCCGGTTGCAACTTTTTCTTCGACGGAATCATTCATTTTCAAAACGACCAGAGCTGTTGAAGTAATCGTTGTGCCATTATTTATAACAAATCTGTCTAATGTATACACAGCCGGGATTTCTACTTTTTTTCTGGCAACGATAGCATCTATATCTTTATCGAATACTTCTTTTTTCTTATCGGCTAAATCCTTAAAACATGCAAACGCCTTATCTATCTCTTGGGCATTTAATTTATACCCCATTGACTCTATTTTATCCTTGAATGCATGACGACCTGAATGCTTTCCCAATACGAGTTTATTTTTTGTAAGTCCGATTGATTCTGACGTCATAATTTCATAGGTGGCCTTGTTATTCAGCACGCCGTGCTGGTGTATTCCTGCTTCATGTGCGAATGCATTTGCCCCTACGATAGCTTTATTTGGCTGAACTTTTATTCCCGTAATATTTGTTAAAAGCTCGCTAGATTTCATAATTTGGGTTGTATTAATATTAAAATTATACTGATTCCTATCTTTACGGGTAACGGCAGCCATAATGATCTCTTCAAGCGCTGCATTTCCGGCACGCTCTCCGATGCCATTGATTGTGCATTCAATCTGGCTTGCACCTGCTTTTAATGCCGACAGAGAATTCGCCACCGCAAGCCCTAAATCATTATGACAATGCACAGATAAATCTATATTGTCCATTGCAGGACATTTTTTTCTAAGCTGCATTAAAAACTCATAGTATTCATCAGGCATTGCATACCCTACCGTATCCGGAATATTTATTGTCGTTGCCCCCGCATCGATTGCTGTTTTAATGATTTTTGCCAAATAATCTATATCACTTCGTGTGGCGTCTTCTGCGGAGAACTCTACGTCATCCACATACTTTTTTGCGTATTTCACCATTGCGTCCACTCTTTGCATAACTTCATCCGGGCTCATTTTAAGCTTATATGTCATATGTATAGGAGAAGTGGCAATAAAAGTATGAATTCGCGGATTTACCGCATTTTTAATACTCTCCCATGCCTTGTCGATATCGCTTTTATTGGCTCTCGCAAGGCTTGCTACTTTCGTATTTTTTATTGTCGCCGCAATTTCCTTAATTGCATTTAAGTCTCCAGGTGATGCCGCAGCAAATCCGGCTTCAATAATATCGACTCCTAATTTTTCCAGCTGCTTTGCCATTTGGATTTTTTCCATTAAATTCATGGAACATCCGGGTGATTGTTCACCGTCTCTTAATGTCGTGTCAAAAATTTTAATCGTTGTACTCATGTTTACCTCTTATATTTATCTAAATTTAATCAGAAAACAAAATTCCCGTCTCTGACTATAGTCAGAGACGGGAATAACCCGCGGTACCACTCTGTTTATCCGAATACACAAAAAGTATCGGATCTCTTTATTCAGGTTCCAACAAACCCTAAGCCTGTAACGTGGCGTACGCAACCTCCTATTTATTTCAGAAGTTGAGTTCGGGAGTGAGTGTATTTTCCGGACAGTTTCGATTTGCACCAACCATCGACTCTCTTGAACTGTTTAACAGGAAAACTTTTTTCTCCGTCATGTCCATTTATATTTTCTAATTGTCGCTAAAGATAACATACTTTCTTTATTTATGTCAATTTATTTTTTTATTTTATTTTGTTAATTAAATAATTAACAATTTATACTTCTATTTATTCTAAAAAAGCATCTTCCATAAAATACAGATGCTTTTTTTATTAGTGAAAAATGATTTAAATACATTCAATAATTTTATCAGCTATTTCTTTTGTTCCAAGTATCGTATCATTCCGTGCGATATCTTCTGTCCTATATCCTTTTTTCAATGTTGTTTTTATCCCTTGTTCTATAGCATCCGCCTCGTCATTTAATTCAAATGTGTAGCGCAGCATCATTGCCGCAGATAAAATAGCCGCTATGGGATTTGCTTTGTTTACCCCTGCAATATCGGGTGCGGTGCCGTGGATCGGCTCATACAGACCAAACTTTCCTTCTCCCATTGATGCGGAAGGCAGCATCCCAATAGAACCGCAGATCATGCTCGCTTCATCTGAGAGGATATCTCCAAACATATTTTCAGTAAGCAGCACATCAAATTGCTTTGGATTTCTAAGCAGTTGCATAGCTGCATTATCTACATACATATGCTCCAGATTCACCTGTGGATAATTTTGGGCGACTCTGCTTACTGTTCTTCTCCATAGTCTGGATGTTTCAAGCACATTTGCTTTGTCGACACTGATTACTTGCTTCTTTCTTTTCATTGCTTCGTCAAACGCTTTTTGAGCAATTCGCTCAATCTCCCAATCTTGATATTCCGATCGGTCATAAGCAAAATTTATCGATGCTTCTTTATTTCCGAAATAAATTCCCCCCGTAAGTTCTCTGAAAATAATAAAATCAAATCCACCTTCCGCAATAGAATTTTTAAGCGGAGAGGCGCCGATCAATTCTTCAAATAACACAACCGGTCTTATATTTGCATATAGTCCTAACTCTTTTCTAATCTTTAAAAGACTCATTTCCGGTTTCAACTTCGCGTCCAGCTCATCCCATTTAGGTCCTCCCAATGCACCCAAGAGAATTGCATCACTTTCTTTGCATACGCTAATAGTATCTTTTGGTGTGCTTACGCCATATTGATCAAGCGCAGCCCCACCGGCTAATACTTCCGTAAAAGAAAACCCATGATCAAACTTTTCTCCTATGACCTCTAATACACGCAAGGCTTGATTGATGACCTCCGGACCTATCCCATCTCCTTTGATAACCGCAATTCTCATCTGCATAACAATATCCTCCATTCTTTTGACGACTTGAAGAAAACACTTTACATATTTATCAATTAATAGTCTATTTCAATTTAAAATTACTAATTATTATATAACAATTTCTTTAATTTTAATTAAAAACAATTTAATTTTCTATATAAAATATTATTGTTTTTGCTATTTGTTTTTTATACCGGTTCATTTATACTGTATTTATTATATATTGAAATTTTTATATATCATAATTTTAATATATATTATTATTTCCTTTTAAAGGTATAAATACGATGAACTCAAATGATTTGATAAGAGAGATTTTCCATAAAATAACACCTGTAATTTTATCTTGGACCGCTGATGATATTTACGCATTATCTCTTTTTGTCTATGATAAAAGCGATAATCCATGCGAACCCACAGTTACTTTAGGTTATAATACTGAAGAGAATTATCAGAAATCAATTAAAAATGCAAGTAATAAATTAGAGGCTAGATGGAATTATGCTTTTTGGCCTCAAAACCAAGAATATATATTTGGAATTGACGATACCGCAGGTATTGTTAAGCAATGGATTTTGAATAGTGGACTCCCTTTTTTTACATTTCATGAAATATTTTATACAGATATTAGCGATACCATCGATGATGCGATACTGGATCAAATAACCCAGAAATTTGTCAACGTTTTGATTTGTGTTGTTCAGCAACTACATCAAACAGGTATTATCCAAAAAAAATTCAATAAAGAAATACCTGTTATTATTCATGAATTAGAATACTATGATGAAATCGCGCAGCAAAATATTAGAGCTAACTCACTTTGCTTAGTACAAGGTTTTATTGATTTTATATATGAAATATAAACCATTTAAATTAACAATATTTATCAATAAATTCTTTAACAAATTTTTTTAACTTGCAATTTAAACAAGTAAAGTTATTATCTTTAGCAGCCAACCAGTAATTTAAAAAATTTTTCACAGAAATTTTTTTGTTTTACATTCATGCAACAATTTGTTTTATCTACATAATTTATTAAACAATATCGCTTAAATACAATCCTATAACTCCCAGCACAATAAATATTGTGGAAAGAATTTTTAGAAAGTTTATTGATTCTTTAAAAAAGAAAATACCGATAGCTGAAATAACGATGATGCCTGCGGCACACCATATGGCATATGCCACACTTACCGGAATTTTTTTTAAGGCGTTTGCAAACGCAGCAAAGGTGATAATATAACAGATAATGGTCCCAATTGTTGGCCATAATTTTGTAAAACCATATGAAATTTTCATTAAAGATGTGCCGCATATTTCAAAAATAATGGCTGCAAATAAAAAAATCCACTGCATTTTTATTCTCCTATTTGCTTATAATATTATTATTTATTACTGCCTTTAAGCAAAATGTTTAAAGGCAGTAATACGGTGGCAGATTGTATGAAAGTTCCGCAAGGAAGTATTAAGAATATTGCTAATTCACTATTTTGTTTGTTTTATCCAAATTTCCTTCTAAAACATTTATTAGATTTTCAATAGTAATTTTGCTGCTAAAGTACATAGATGTTTTTGAATAAAACGCAATATGAGGAGTAAGAATTACATTTTCTCTTCCTACCAAAGGATGCCCTTCAAGGACAGGATCCTCTGTGATGAGCACATCGATTCCGGCTCCTTTAATAAGCCCTTCATCTAAAGTGCGAACAAGATCAGGCTCTTCGATCGCCGCTCCACGTGAGACATTAACTAAGAACGGCTGCTTTTTCATTTTTTTGAATTTATCATAATCCAAAAATCCTTTGTTGCTGTTATCAACAGCCATATGTACCGAGATAATGTCACTTTCCCCAAGCACGTCATCAAGCTCCATTAATTTCACACCTTGTTTTTCTGCTATAATTGATGGTAAATAAGGATCATAGGCTATAACATTTAATCCAAAAGCTTTTGCTCTTTTACCAACTGCCTGACCTATTTTACCAAATCCTAAAATGCCAATCGTTTGCCCTTCTACGCGCTCAATATCAGGAGCTACAGACCAATCCCATTTTTTATCTTCTTGAATTACTTTATTAAATTTTAATAGTCTTCTTTGAAGTGCCAGCATTAACGTCATAGCATGATCAGCAACCTCTTGCGTACAATATTCACCGATGGCACATACCACGATTCCCTTTTCTTTGGCTGCAACAACATCTACTGATGTGAATCCGGTTGCGGCAACCGAAATAACTTTACAATTATCAAGCTTGCTTAAAATTTCTTTTGTAAGCGGAACATAATCTGTAATAATCGCTTCGTATGGCTGCAAATCTTTTATTAACTTTTCAATGCTTCCGCCTTCCTGCGCGAATGTTACGAATTCAATCGTTCCTTTTGTTCCCAATATATTTAACTCTACATCTAAATTCGATTCAATACCTTCATATGTTAAACGTGCAATTTTCATATTCTCACCTCATTTTTTTATTTATCTATAAATTTATTAGCTTTTTCTATATCAATACTGGTCGACTTGCTTATGAGCGATATGGATACAAATGTTGTCAAAGATACGATTAAGCCCGGCCATAATGCATCAATATTGAAAATTCCTCCTACGTTAGCAGTCGAGCAAATTATCCAAACTACAATAACCGCTAACGAAACTATTATGCTTGTAAACGCTGCTTTGCTGTTTCCTTTTTTCCAAAATACTCCAAGTATCGTCGGAAAAAACATCGATCCTGCCAGAATAGTAAATGCTATTAAGAGTAAGTCAATTATGTTAGGCAGTGCCGTTGCTAGTACATAGCCTATCGCTCCAATTATTAACGAAACTACCATACTCATTCTCATAACAGTTTTTTCTTTTGCATCCGGCTTGAACCCGCCTTTATAAATATCAATCGTTACATTAGCCGCTCCCATTAATATACATACAACTGCAGTTGACATTATCGCAGATAAAATTCCGACTATAACAATACCTTGTATTCCAATGGGGAAATAATTCATTGCCATAGCTATAAAAGCGCTGTTCCCACCGCCTGAAAGGCTGGGTAATGCAACTTTTGCCGCCATTCCAATGAATGTAGAAGCGCCGGCAATAAAGAGAACTACCAATGATGCCCACAGAGCGCCGTTTCTAGCCACTTTTTCATTTTTTGCAGCAAAACAACGTGTATAACTATCCATTCCTGTATAAAAACTGAATATGCTGGATACACCAAGTGCTATAATAGTTCCCCATCCGTATCTGCCTATATCAAACCATTCGGCCGGAAGAGTGCTTAGTTGTGAAAATCCTCCAATTGCTTTAGCGGATAACGGCACTCCCAAAAGAATGACACCTACAATGATTAACCCAAACTGTATCCACGTTGTATATGTAACAGCGAACAATCCTCCTACTGCAGTGTATAATGTGCATACAACTGCTGTAATAAGAAAGCACAAAGACAATTCCCAGCCTGTCATTGTGTGCATTATAGCTGCCATTGCTACAAATTGACTTGCCGTAAAACCTATATTTGATAATAAAGCTCCCGCTGCCACAACAGTTTTTGTTTTTTTATCATATCTTGCTTCAATAAAATCAGGATAAGTAAAACTTTTTAATTTCTCGCCTATCCTCTTGATTAATTTAGTGAAAGTAATACCAAACAGGAACGTTCCTAACGCGAGAATAGATACGTACCATCCTCCTGATATGCCTAAATCATACGCGTTTGCCGAAGTCCCTATAATACTCGCACCGCCAATCCAACTTGCCATCCACATGGCAGCAATTGAAAATGTACCTAATTTTTTCCCGGCTATATAATAATCTTCCGATGATTTTGTTTTTTTATTTGCTATAAACCCTATTACTATCATAAGCAATAAATAGCCTATAACGATACCAATATCCAATTTCCCTAAAGTTACGTTCATTTATATCACCTCATTTATTTGTTTAAAATTACCAATGCATCTGCTATCGCGACCCCTTTTCCTTCTGGATAAACAAACAATGGATTTATATCCAATTCTTTTAAACTGTTTTTATTTTCAAAAGCAAAATGCGAAATGCTTACCATCATATCCGTCAACGCATTTAAATCAACAGGCTTACTTCCCCGGTAACCGTTTAAAAGTTTAAACGATTTCAGTGATCTTATCATTTCAAATGCTTCTTTTTTATTAAGCGGTATTGGATATAATGCTATATCCTTAAAGACTTCTACAAAAACTCCCCCAAGCCCTGCAAGCAGCATTGGTCCAAACTGTTCATCATTATTAACCCCAATAATTATCTCTAATCCTTTTGGCAGCATCTTTTGCATTAAGATACCATTTATACTGGCATCAGCTGCCTTTTGCTGTACATTTTGCATAATTTCTTCATATGCATCCATGACTTCCTGCTCATTTGTAATATTCAGTTTTACTCCGCCTACATCTGATTTATGCAATATATCAGCCGATTCTATTTTCATAACAATCGGATATGTCATTTTTTTTGCCTGAGTTATTGCTTCTTCTTTACTTTTTACAATAATTCCTAAATCTATATCTACATTGTGTTTTGCTAATAGTGCTTTGCTTTCATATTCACTTAAAGCTTTAGGATTGTTAGATGATTTTCCCAAATCAGGCGTTGCCAATTGTAAGGTTTTATTATCGGGTGAATATTCAATAAAATCAGTTAAATGTCTAAGTGCAGAAAACGCGTATTTAGTTGTAGGCAAAACAGGTATACCAATAGATTCAAAGTTATGCACTAAATCCTTGTTCCTTGAAGCTTCCAGAAAACTCATGATCATAAGCGGTTTATCTTTATTTCTTTCTGCCGCCATTTTTATTCCTTGAAACACCACTTCCAAATCTGGTGTATAATCTTCCGTAATGGTCAACCCTATGAAGCCCAAATCTACATTCTCATCTTCCATTACAGCTGAAATGCCATCAGCAAATTCATTTGAGTCGTATGCTAACATGGCAGTCATATCCAGCGGATTTCTCGGAGTGGCATAAGAGGGCAGTAATTCGGTTAAACGGTTTAATGTTTTTTCATTGAAATCAGGATAGTTGATATTATACATATAACCTGTATCGGCGCAGATACCCGTTTCTCCTCCCGAGAGACTGATAGACGCAAAATTAGCTTTTTTAGGCAAAGTTTTAAGTGTGGCAAACAGCGACGCCGTACTTCTCAAATCCTGCATATCATCGACTCTTATTACGCCGAATTTTTCAAATATGGCATCAAATGTTTGATCGCTTCCCGCCATACTTCCCGTATGAGAAGCCGCAGTGGCTTGACCTTTTGGACTGCGTCCCGCTTTTAATATGATTAGAGGCTTCCTGTTTTCTGCAGATTTTCTTAAACAAGCTTCAAATTTTTTCGGATTTTTAACACCTTCGAGATAAATCGCAATCACTGATGTATCAACATCATTAATCAAAAATTCTAAGTAGTCTTCCATTTGAACTATACGGCTGTTTCCTGCTGAAATAGCGTATGAATAACGCATGCCTTCGCTATTGAGCATATCAATACAAAACTGTCCGCTTTGAGACACAAACCCGATCCCGCCTTTTTTATTTTCATATGAACCCATAAAAGCAAAGCTGTATACATCATCGATATAATTAATAAACCCGCCGCAATTGGGCCCCATTACAGCAATATCCAATTCTTTTGATACTTTTATGAGTTCTTTTTCATTAGCAATTCCTTCCTCTGTGCCAACTTCAGAATAACCGCTTGCGTAAACTACAGCCCCTCCGCAGCCTTTTTGCTTTGCTTCATATAGAAGCGGAACCACTGTCTTTTGTGAAGTGCAAATGATTACCAAATCAATTTCATCATCTATTTCACTTATGCTTTTATAACATTTTTCTCCTAAAATTATCTCTTTTTTCGGATGAACAAAATATACTCGTGAAAGATCCTCTCGATATTTAAGAATATTCCTGCAAGTATCTCCCCCAAATCCAGGTTTATCGTTTGCACCGATTACAGCGATGGAATTTGGTTTTAGCAATTTGTTTATATTCATTGTTGCCTCCATAGATATGCAGCCAAATTCTCTCAGCAGAACCTGGCTGCACTAAGTTTATGCTATTTGTGATTCATTATTTGAATCTTTTTTCTTTTTATTTACCAACATTATTATCACAACACATACGGTGCCTAATATTAAGAGCGCTGTAAGTGTTCCAAATATAATTCTATATGCCTTGGCTTGTTCGAACGTATCAAGAATTCTTCCAAAAATAGGATGAATGCATAAATCTGCCAAAGTAAACCCTATCATTGACACTATTGCTACGGCAGAGCCAGTAACTTTTTTATCTACACCAACTTCATCCAGCATTGAGAACATAACACCTTTCATGGATACATTAACAAGCGCTAGCGCAAACATAAGGATTGTAACGGGAATAAGCGCGCTTCCGCTTGCAGGCATCATTAAAAATGCAACCATTAGTCCAAGCATTATTAAATATGAAACAAATATAAATTTTGTTGTTGATGTTTTATCACTGATAATTCCTGCAATCGGCGCTCCTACAAAACGAGTTCCGTAATTTTTAATTGTCGCAAGTACACCGGAAAATACTACGGTTACTCCCAGTACGCTTGAAAAATACGGCGTTAAGTAACTGCTTCCGACATAAAAACCATATATCCCTAATACTATAAGTCCCAATATCCATACCCTAGGCATTTTTAATACCTGCAAAATTTCTCTCGTGCTTGTTTTCGATTCTTTTTCGGCTCCTTCTTTTGCATCTTGTACTGCCTGAAGTTCTGGCTTATATAATATAAGCAGCAGTAATGTTGCTACTAAAGTTGCAGCTGCATAAAATATGATAACTCCTTTAACAGCCGCTACTCCGTCTACAAATCTTGAAAAAACATAAAGCGCTCCAAAATTCATTATGATGCTTCCTATCCCGTTGAATGATTCAAAGAATCCGTAAAGCTTTCCCTGCTGTTCTTTTGTCCCTGATATACTAACCGCTTTAAATGCTTGCGACCAGAATAACATTGTAGATGTAATTCCCATGCCAGCCCAAATAACTATTGTCATTAAATAATTTTGTATTACAAAGATATATAATAATGATAAACATGCATGTGCAAAACCTGATGCCAACAGCTGTTTTTTTACAGAAAATCTATCTGCCAAATACCCGCTTATCGGTGTAACGATAGTTGCCGTTACAACATATGCCGAAAGCGCAAGGCCCAACTGTGTATTTGTCAGCTGTGTTGCTGCTATCAGCCCATCGTAAAATATGTACTTGATATATGGCAGAGTAAACATCGATGAATACAATAAGCCTATGGCAAAAATACCAATAAATTTTTTAAAACTTTTCACGTAATTCTCCTTTTATTATTTTTAAATTTTTATATTTTTATAGCCTTCCAAAAGTGCGGCTACATTTAAATCATTAAATTTTGCCTTCCCCTTGTCCGAAAAATACTTATTCATGCCTTCCTTGAATTGATCAAAATCTAAAAATTTAGTGGCCTTTAAAACAGCGCCAAGCATTACGATATTGGCCCCTTTTGGATTGTTCGCTTTTGCTGCGAAAAAATTTGTATCGATCTTTATTACATTGATATCATCACGATATACTTTATTTTCATTTACAAGTGATGAGTTCACAAATAAATATCCACCCGGCTTTATTTGTTTTTCGAATTTATCAATTGCCGGCTCATTGAGTGTAAATAAAATATCAATACCTTTAGCGTACGGGCTTGCAATTTCTTCGTCGCTGATTTTAACCGTGCAATTTGCCGTCCCGCCACGCATCTCTGACCCATATGACGGATACCATGTTATTTTTTTCCCATTTTTATGTGCTGCATAAGCAATTAAAAGCCCGGTTGTAAGCACACCTTGACCGCCGAATCCTGCACAAATAATTTCTGTTAACATTATTTTGCACTCCTTTCAACAAATTCTCCCACTTCAAACTGCTTTGATACAACATCTTTTATGCGTTTCAGTGAATCAATCGGTGAAAGATTCCAGTTTGTGGGACACGGTGAAAGAACTTCTACAAAAGTAAAGCCTTCTTTATTCATTTGCTTTTCGATTGCTTTTTTAATATATTGTTTTGTTTTGTTGATGTTTGCAACACTGTCAACACTGCCTCTTGCAAGGTAAGCAACATCAATCTTTCCGAGCAGTTTGACTACATCTATCGGCTCGCCTGCTTTTTCCTGTGATTTACCATACGGAGAAGAAGTCGTTTTTTGACCTATTAACGTGGTCGGCGCCATTTGACCGCCTGTCATCCCAAATACCCCATTATTTACAACAATGGCTGTAATATTTTCATTCCTTATAGCAGACCATATCGTATGCGAAATGCCTATAGAATATGCGGCACCGTCTCCAATGTACGCTATCACGGGATTATTTTTTCTTACACGCTTCACTCCTGCAGCCGTAATGATTGGTCTTCCGTGTGCTGCACTGACAACATCTGAATCTGTCATAAACTCAAAGAGTGATCCGCATGCCACGTCTACAACTGTGATTACTTCTTCATCAAGTCCCATTTCGGTAATAACCTCAAAGGCAAGTCTTCCAATGATTCCATGTCCACATCCAGGACAGAAACCTCCCGGACTACTCATTAATAATTCTGGTGCTTTTATTCCCATTTAAACCACCTCCTTAGCTTTACCTGCCAAAATATCTTTTGCAAGTGCTATAATTTTTTCGCTATCCGGAACTATGTAAGATGTTAAATATCCGTATATAGGCAGCGTACATTTTGTTGCCAGCTTCACATCATCCTTTAGCTGACCCATAATACTCATTTCTACAATCATTATTCCTTTACAATCTTTGCTTATTTCGTCAAATGCTTTCACAGGAAAAGGTGTTATAGTTTGTGGCCTTATGAGCCCTAACTTGATTCCTTGTTTTCTTGCTACTTTTACGGCTTCTTTTGCTACTCTTGAGCTTATACCGTATGCAACAATAACAACTTCAGCATCAGATACTTCAACATTTTCCCATCTTTGCTCTTCTTTCTTTATTTGATTATATTTGTTGCGGAGAATTGATTCATAGCCTACAAAATCACCTTCACAAATATATGACGTATTTACTATTTTCCTCACAGGGTCACCTTTTTTATGTCCTTTTACCGTCCAATCAAATTTATTGATGTCATGTTCTTTCATTTCAGGAAGAGCAACTCCTTCCATCATTTGTCCAATTGCAGCATCCGAAAGTATAATTACCGGATGACGATACTTCTCTGCAAGCTCAAACGCAAGAGCAACAAAATCGGCTGTTTCCTGCACTGTTGCCGGTGTCAGCGCGATAACCATCGTATCCCCATGTCCATTTCCTTTTGTCACTAAATGATAATCACTCTGACTCTGGCTGATATCTCCAAGTCCATTACCGATTCTAGCCACATCCACGATAACAGCAGGTAAATCAGCAGCAACTAGATACGATATGCCTTCCTGTTTCAGTGAAAATCCGGGACCGGCTGAACTGGTAAGCGCCCTTGCTCCCGCAGCGCTGGCTCCCAATACCATATTAATCCCTGCCAATTCATCTTCTGTTTGTATGGCCTCTCCTCCAACTTCGTCCATCCTCCAAGACATGTATTCCAAAATTTCAGTCTGGGGCGTAATAGGATAGCCGCTAAAAAATCTGCATCCGACTCGGATCGCTGCTTCCGCTAATGCCTCGTTTCCTTTCATGATTACTTCATTATTGTCCATTTGCTATACTCACCTCCTTATAAAATCTCAATAGCATAATCCGGACAAACTCTGTAACAAGAGCCACACGATATGCATTCGTCTTCATTGAAGGCTACAATATTATAGCCTTTTGAATTAAGAGCATCTGTTATTGTAATAGCTTTTTTCGGACAAGCATTTACACAATAATAGCAACCCTTGCATCTCGAAGAATCATACTTAATTTTTGACATTTTTTTCTCCCTTCACAAAAATAGCTTTTTATGGTATAGTGGTAATACCATTATATGATATTACATTATCATCATATTCTTAATTTGTAAAGTTTTTTTTAAAAATATTAAAAAATTTATGATACTATAGAATAAAAGATATTATTTTATATATATTTTGAATATAAATGACATAATAAAAGAAAGGTAAAAATATGTTTGAACCAATTAATAATAAAAAAAATTATCAGTATATTGTTGAGCAAGTGCAACAAATGATTATTAATAAAGAATTGAAGTTCGGAGATAAATTGCCTCCGGAAAGAGAAATGAGCGAAACTTTCGGCGTGAGCAGAACTTCTGTAAGAGAAGCGCTGAAGGCTTTGGAAGTTATCGGGATATTAGAATGCAAACAAGGCGAAGGCAATTTTATCGTAAATAATTTAGATGGCTACACCACAAACGGTCTTTCGATTATGTTCTCCCTGAACAACGGAACCCTCTCAGAACTCTTGCAGCTTCGATGCTGCTTGGAAATTGAATCCGCAAGAAATATTATCACAAGAAATGACGATGCGGCCATTGATAAACTACGTAAAATTATAAAAGAATATAACCAAGCGAAAAGTAATGATGAAAGACTTGATTTAGATAAATTATTTCATATAACAATCGTATCACTCTCTAATAATATACTTTACAAATACCTTTTTAATATGCTTTCCGTTTTGATCATCCCGTATATTGAAGATGTTGTTACAATATCTTTGGAAACAGCATCATATCCCGAATCTGAACTGATTAATGAACATAATGATATAATTAAAGCTATTGAAGAAAAAGATATAAGCAAAGTATATACGGCAATATCCAGGCATCTTTTACTCGGCGAGGCATATGAAAGCGACAATATCGGATATTTAGAAGCTCTTTCTAAATTCAGCAGATGGAGTTTGTAAATTTAAAAAAAACATGTTCGTGTTTTTTGGTTGGTTATATATAATTAAAATAAAATAAAAAAACTTAAGATAGAACCTCTTAAGTCTTTTTAAATTTCTTTCGTTATTCAATTAAATAAACAGCTTGTTTTGCTTCAGATATTACTCTGGTTGGCGTTCCATCCGAGACTATCAATTTGCGCCAGCAATTTTGGTAAATTCTTTTCCGGATTACAAAAATATACTTCATCGCTGTCGATAACGCGGTCTTGGCAATTGATTCTTTGATACTTATAGATAGCTCTTCCTGTTTATTTATTCAGAAGGTTATGCGCCTTTTCGCACACCTCATAGATTTTGTCGTATTTCTGATCAATCAGAGGCATCACTTGCTCGATTTTTCTCCTCTGGATGCGCAGATAACCGAAATACGGGATAATCCAGCCGATAAAACCGGGTACCGCCAGTATGATCATTAGCGGCACCATGCCTGCCAGATAGGCAAACACAGAACCAGCCAAAAATCCCGTACCGATAATACCGGTAGAGTAAGCAAATACAGAAGCACCTATGGACTTGGAACTCTCCAGCCTTTCAATCTCCTGAACGCACCCCTCGAACTGGCGCTGCAGCCTTGTAAGCTCCGCCTTGTTGCGAATTTTGCGGTCACGCTTGAGCTTCATGACTACGGAACCGGAGCTCACGCTTTGCAGAGAAAGAGCGGTTCCTTCAAACGTCCATCCGAAATTGGGATAACCATCGACATATACTGATTCCATGCTACGCTTTACCGTAATATTCCTATATTCATATCCGATAAAATTATCTGCATTTTTTGTGAATTCATTCATTTTGATTCCTCCTTTTCTATTATATAGTTGTTTTTAATCGCTTATAAAATGTTTGCGAAGTATTAATTTGAATTGTAAGACATATTTTTATCACGATGCTTTCCTCACAGTTTGAATTTTGTTTTCATGCTTTAGCCATGTAATGGTATCAATGTTTGAATTTTGTTTTCATGCTCCAGCCATGCGATGGTATCAGTGATAGATTCGACAAAGGGACGCGTATGATAATCGAGCTCGCTCTTTGCCTTCGAGCAGTCGAACACGTTGTTGCGTATCAGGTTGTATACGGCAAAACTGCTCATACGCATCGGCTTTCCCGTAATTTTCCCACCCAGATCGGATAGCTTTCCAAAGAGTTTGGCGGTACCCGCGGGTAAGATCATTTTGATCTCTTTTGTCCCGGTGAGCTCGCTGAGCATCCTGAACATTTGCTGCATAGTCACGCATTCGTTGCCCAGGATATAATCTTCGCCCTTGCGTCCTTTTTCGCAGCAGGTCACGATTGCATCGGCCAGATCTCTTGCATCAACAGCATTAAAGCTTCCTTCCACACCTCCGGACATTTTGCCCTCACAGTATTCAATGATAAAGCTCGCTACCGGACCGAAAGCATAGTCATCAGGTCCGCAGATACCCGTGGGGTATACAATGGATGCGTCCAAATCATGATCGCGAACTGCATCCATCACAGCCTGAGTCGCCTCGGCTTTTGTTTTGCCGTAATACCCGACGACATCATTCGGATCAAAGCAGTCCGGCTCTTTTATAGCTATACCGTGCGGCGATTCGGGAATCGCGCCGGTGGAACTTACATACACCAATTTTCTCACCTTGTGCTCGATGCAGGCATTAAGAATGTTTTTCGTTCCCGTGACGTTCACATCATACACCTTCTGGTTGAAACCCGGATTGACGGTGACGATGGCGGCGCAATGGATCACGATGATTTCGGTGCCGTTATCTGCATTGAAGAAATGTCCAAGGCTTCCGCGGTCGGTCACATCGCCTATGCAGACATCCACTTTCTTGGGAACATATGCAGTTGCAAGGTCCCCCTTAAGCACAAGACCGCGAACGCTTTTTCCTTCACTAAGCAGCTTGGCAGCTACGCTGCTACCCAGATTACCTGTTACGCCTGTAACGAGATATAAAATATTTTCTTGATTACTCTGATTGTTCATAATAATTTCCTCCAATTATGATAAGTTCTGTTTTATGTGATGTACTTATCTTAACGGCGGATTGTTTTTAAAATATTGTTGAAATGTTTGAGAAATATTAATTCTGCCAGCTTAATTCATTCTTTCCTGATCAAGTCATATAGCAAACACAAAACAAATGCATCGGCGTTTATCTAAGCATCCGATATCCCATTACATCAACGCTATACATAAAAAGAACTCTATAGCGACGGACACAAAAACAAATGATATTGAAAAATCATATCAAATCTGCTTAAGAAGAATTTGAACATAACGGAGATCATCAATTATACATTCCCTTTGAAAGATATTGAGAAGTCTTATAAACAACGGCAAATCAGCTTGCGTTATTAAAGTTGTACCGGATTTGAAATAGACTTAAAAACCAAAACAAAAGCTCATAACATTGTGAGAATACACGGAGTTTGATGTTACCCTTATTCTGCTGATTATAGCTGCCTATAACGCAACTTTAAGCCTTACTATGAAGGTCGCTCCTTTGCCTGATTCGCTCTTTACAGATATGGAACCACCCACCAATTCGATAACGCGCAGCGTAAGCGCAAGACCTAACCCGTTACCTTCACTCGATCGCGAAGTATCTCCTTGGTAAAACTTATCGAAGATATGCTTCATAGTTTCTTCGCCCATTCCGCAGCCGGTATCGGATATGGATACCGTCACGATATCCTCATCTGATGTTTGCGTTAGGGTAATCTTCCCGCCGGGTTCTGTGAATTTGAGCGCGTTTGAAAGCAAATTATGCCATACAATCTCCAGCATGCTCTCATCGGCGCAAATCATCACGCGGTCCTCGATGTTCGCTTCAAAATTAATGCCTTTCTGTTCCCATGCTTTTTCGAAGGCAAGTGCGCAATCGCTGAGTTGACGACATACGTCAAAGGGCTCGAAGACAGGAGTGATTTCCTGATTTTCCAGCTTGTTGAGCTTTAAAATATTGGTCACCAGTGTCGTTAAGTTTTTTGACGCGGTGATGATGGTATCGGCATATTCCTTACGTTTTTCCTGCGGGAGGTCTTCTTTTTGCAGCGCCATTGCATAGCTTTGAATCACGGATAGCGGCGTCCTGATTTCATGAGAAACATTGGAAATAAAATCGTTTTTCAACGTTTCAATACTTCCAAGTTCCTCTACCATCTTATTGAAATCCTCAAACATCGCATCCACATAATCCAGTTTGTCAGCAGTATGCATTGGCTGCAGATAGACCGAAAAATCACCCTCTGCGACCAGTTTGGCAGCTTCGCTGAGTTTTCTCATCGGCTTGTCATATTGATGGATCTTTTGGTGTGCGACTATAAGGCAGAAAACGGCAGCAACAATCGCCCAATAACCAAGCATCCCCCAGATATATTCCGCAGGGAAATTGCCGAACCCCACATATTCGTGATAGATCATCCATTGCCCGGCAGACAATGTCAGCAAAATAAAATAAATCAGAGCAACTTCCCGCCAGGTGAAGTGTCTGGATTTGATCCGGCTATCTGCTTCAATTTGCTTTTTTTTCTTTTTCATGACAGCACCGCTTTATAGCCCAGGCCGTGCACGGTAACGATCTTGAAACCATCGCAGCCGGAAAACTTATCCCGAAGTTTCGTGATATATACATCCACGGCACGCAGGCTGGTCTCGCTTTCAATGCCCCAAAATTCATCCATCAGCTGAGAGCGGGAAAAGGTGTGATTGGGATAGGACAGCAGCTTATATAAAATATTGAATTCCCGCACCGTTACAGGGGTATCTTCGCCGTTAACCACAGCGGTCATTGCATCAGCGTCCATGGCAAGATTACCCACCGTCATGCGCTTTTCATTCGTTATATTTGCCCGGCGCAGCAACGCTCCCACGCGCAGTATGAGCTCGTCCATTTCGATTGGCTTTACCATGTAATCGTCAATGCCGGCCCGAAAGCCTCTTTTCTTGGACGTGATATCATCACGGGCTGTCACAAAAAGAATAGGAATTGTTTTGTTAACGGTCCGCACCGTTTCCGCAAACTCATAGCCGTCGATTTCCGGCATCATGATGTCCGAAATGATTAAGTCATACAGATTGTTATACATCAGATCATATGCTTCCTGCGGCTTCAGGCACCCCTTTGCAGCGCATCCGTTATCGTTTAAGTAAGTGCAAATCAGCTCATTGAGCTTTACGTCATCTTCGACCACGAGAATATTTATCATAGTTTCCTCCTTTTTAATATTCAAGAATTTATCATATCACCATTTATTGTTATTATAAAACATTATTGTTTAAGAATTGTTAAAACGAGACAGTGAATACGACATGTTTTTTTATAAAAACTGTTTTGCATTAAATGCTATGGTTAATGACGACTTTCTTGGTAGCACTAATCCTATTTTACAGATGACCTGTTTTAAACCATCCTCTGAGAAGGTGTATGCTTACAGATACGCTTACCATGTTATACAACACCATACAACCTCGCCGAAGAGCCAGTACATGCAAGTAAAACGTCTAGAGTGATTGCAAATCTGTATATTTTTTCATAAATTAATTTTTTTTTATGATTTAAAAATCGATTATATTTACTTTTTATTATTCGGAAACTTATCAGAAGCCGCAAAGAATTTATTCAGTAATTTTACCTTGATTTTCAAAAAATCAAGGTAAAAAATAAATAGGATTGCCTTTCACCTTTGTAAAAAACAATCTTATTTTATCTGACGGAGATAGTGGGACTCGAACCCACAACCTTTTGACTGCCAGTCTAGTTTTTTGCGTTGTAACTTTTCAAAATGTTTCATTTATGATGATATTACTATATTTCATAGTTTTTGTAATTTTAGCTCCTATACTGTAACTTTGTTTCTCAAACAGTATCCATAAGGGTATATCTGAAAATGACATAAAATATCTTATAAAGAATATGTTTATATACAATTGATAATTAAATATTATCTTTAGCTATTAAATTAAATAACCGGCTTGTTTTGCTTCAAATACAAGTTGATCTCTAAAATCAGGATGTGCAATATTGATTAATGCTTGAGCTCTCTGCATTCTTGATTTATTTTGCAAATCAGCAATACCATATTCTGTAACAATATATTGTACATCGGTTCTGCCGGTTGTTATAATACTCCCGGCAGGATGACTCATGACAATTTTAGATAATCTGCTGCCGTCTTTTTTCTCGACCACCGAATGCATTGCAATAAACGATTTTCCGCCTTTTGATAACTGTGCACCTCTTACAAAATCAACTTGTCCTCCTGTGCCTGAAAATTGAACGTTCCCGATTGATTCAGAACATACTTGACCTGTGATATCTACTGCAAGACACGCATTTACAGATACAAAGTTATCATGCTGAGCTATAATGTACGGATTATTTGTATATTCAAAAGGCCGTGATATTATATCAGGATTATGATCCAAGAAATTATACATTTCCCGGCTGCCCAACGCAAACCCAATTACCGACTTACCGGGATATAATTTTTTCTGGCTATTATCTAATGCTCCTTTTGTTGTTAGATAATACATGCTTTCCGTATACATTTCTGTATATACACCAAGGTGTTTATGGTTGACCAAGCTAAAGCCTACTGCATTTGCAATACCACCGATACCGATTTGTAAGCATGCTCCGTTTGGAATCCTCTCAACAATATGTGATGCCACCTTATTATCAAGTTGAGATGGCTCGAAAGACGGCAAGGTTACGACAGGATCGCTTTTTTCGCAAATGGCATGAACGTTTGAAATATGAATTTTATTTTCTTGTGTACAGACATATGGAAGCTGATCATTTACATGAACAATAATTAACCTTGCTGTCTCAACCAGATTCGACATTTCGCTCGGGGTAAGGCTCAAATTAAAATAACCTTCATCATCCATCGGGGCAGCCATCACAAATAATACTGTTGGTTTAAATCCTAAAATTGTATTTTTATCATTTCTCAACTGATAACAATAATTATCAATAAATTTGCCGTTTTTTTGAGCTTGTCTTTCATAACCAGCCAAAAATAATGATGAGTATTTAAAATGATCACTATCTCTTCTTCTTAATATCTTAATATCGTTTGAAATAAGAATGCCTAAAATACTGATATCTTCGAGATCATCTTTTCTGTTATATAATTCTTCTACTAAAGGTACAGACAATGCATTACATCCGGCAATATAAATCCTATCATGTTCGCATACCATTTGTACGGCTTTCTTAAAAGACATTTTTTTATTTTCATACTCTTGTTTAAAATTCATTCTTTACCTCATAAAATCTCTGCACTAAAATCAGTCTTTTAATATTCATTTGCGACCGAATTTATGCTCTTGGTGTCCTTACTCCGTTTACAACCGGTACTTTATCGCCGTTCCCATCAAAAAAATCTATAATATGCTGCAGACACATCGTCTTCATATCATAATTAGCATCTTCGGAATAGTAAGCCGCGTGCGGAGTAAGGACTACATTTGCACCCATATTTGCAAATCTAGCGTATTCACCAGTCAGATCAGGTTTTTCGGAAACTAACACATCAAGTCCCGCTCCCGCAATTTTGCCTGTTACCAAAGCATCATATAAAGCATCTTCATCAACGAGTCCACCTCTTCCGCAGTTTACAAAAATAGGTTTTTTCACTGCCATTTTATTAAAAGCTTCTTGATTGATCATTTTATCTGTAGCAGGATTGAGTGGCACATGCAGCGAAATCATATCCGCTCTGTTATATATTTCATCTAGCTCAACCATTTCAACATCAAATTGATCGGCAAAATCCTGCTTTATGTAGGGATCATACGCAATGACTGTGCAACCAAATCCTTGCATGCGTTTCGCAACGCGTCTTGCAATATTGCCAAACCCCACCAGTCCAAATGTTTGTGTACTGATTCTTCTAATCTTTCCTTTTTGCGATGTTGGAGACCATACTCTATCAACTTTTATTTCTTTATTAAATTCAAAAATTCTTCTGTTTAACATCAACGCTAAAATCACCGTATGATCGGCAACTTCATTGACGCAATAAAAAGGATTATTGCATACGGCTATGCCATGTTTTTTAGCAGCTTCCGTATCAATACTATTAAATCCGATACCCAAGGATGATATTAGTTTTAATTTTGGCAATGCAGTCAATACTTTATCCGTAAACGGCTCATGTACTGCTATAACCGCATCCGCGTCGCTACATTTTCTTATAAGTTCTTCTTCTGAAGAGCAAACATCTAACGTAACTTCTCCTTGTTCTTTTAACATTTCTTTTGCAATTGTTATTAATGTCTCATCTGCAAATTTTGTTGCGGCAATTACTTTATACATTGCGACACCTCACTTAATATCTTTTTTTAGTATAATAACTATACAATTTTTTTCATATTAAGTTAGAGTTTATGCTTTTGTCAAAATAAGTCTTTTTAATAGTTTTTCTATGTTAAACAGCTTATTTTTTATAAATATTTTATTTTATAAAATCCGTTTAAACTGTATTTGTTAGTATATAATTAATGTATATTAATTAAAGCGCATAAAAAAATTATATCAGTTTAGGTGTTTTATATGAATATGGCAATTTCAATGGCTGAGAAAATTAGAGAAAATCCATTTAAATCTCTTACAAATATTATTTATGAACTACTACTTGAAAAAATTGTTTCATATGATTATCTTCCCGACAGCAAGCTTTCCGTGGCAGATCTTTCCAACGAATTATCTGTTAGCAAAACACCCATAAAGCAAGCTATTGCAATGTTAGAAGAAGACGGATTTGTCTATACTGTAAAAAATAAAGGAACTTTTTTTTCGCCTTTCGAATTTTCTGATTATATAAATTTTTTAAAATTACGCGCTACTTTAGAAACCGCAGCAATTAGTAAAGCAGTTTTCAATATAAATACTACTGAACTCAATCAAATTCACCTTTATTTAAAAGATCTGCTCTACGCATATGATCAAGCAAATTATTCTCTTATTTTTTCATCCGAAGAAAATTTTCATTCTTTTATCGTGAAATGTTCAAAAAATCAATATATTATAGAAGCTTACAATGATTTGCGTATTTATATTAAACGTTTTAGAATTTATGTTGCAATCAGTAAAAACCATTATAAAATGACTCAAGATTATCATCGCTACATCTATGAGGCTTTATTGATCAAAGATCAAAAATTTTGTGAAACTGTAATGAAAAATCATCTCGAAATCGGCCCACAACTTATATTAAACGATAGCGATATATATAATAATCGTGAAATGATGAAAATATTAAAGAAATAAATTAAAGGCATATCTATGGATTTAAAAAAAGAACTGAAAAATTATCTTAAAGAAAATAAAAATATAAAGCTTTCAGACGCTATTTTTGATGTACTTTTATCGGCGATTCTAATGGGTAAACTTGCACCTGATGCTAAAATAAACATGCTGAATCTTTCCAATACATTTGAAGTGAGTATATCTCCAATCAAATACGCGGTCTTAAAATTAAATGATATTGGTTTGGTTCAATTCAACAAAAATAAAGGTGCATTTATTACCATTTTTGATAAGCAAGATTATATGGATATGTTTTATTTCAGAATGACACTAGAAGCCCTTGCCGCATCACAAGCAGCGACACTTATGACTACCGAGGAACTTCGTGAACTTTTTTCCCTTGCAAAAAAAATCGAAAAATTATCCAATGATTTTGGAATTTCAGAATCAGATTTCCCTATTCTTCCTATGGAAGTTTCAAAAGCGGATATCCATTTTCATTCTTATGTTGTAGAACATTCTAAAAATCCTTATTTGATTAAACAATATAAAAAATTATATCCGAAGATTTATTTTTCTCATCGATTTGTTACTGTTATTGAAAATTTAAATTATATAGATGAACATTACTGCCTTGCATATTCTATGATGTCAAGGGATCCCGATGTTGCTCATAGTGCGTTTTTACATCATACAAGAATAGCTTTATATTTTTACGAACAAAAAAGTTACAGCTGAAATTACATACATATATTCTATATATAGATTAAATATTATCTGAATAGATCATTAAAACATAATTATTATTTATGAAACGAGTCATATGTTTTTTTATAATATTTTACTATGATGTGCCATCGATTTTATTGAATATGCTCTATCTTTTATTAATATACTACATTTACATATCTAATTCAGGAGAATGAAGTTGCAAAGGTTCAACCAAATAGGAAAGCAGAGGTTATTATGCTATATCTATATGCACTTATTAAAGCATTTCAATAAAATCGATGGCACATCATAAACAAGCATCCATGATATCAGAGCCTAATAATTGTTTTAATCTAACAGGCTCTGATATCATAATAGCCCTTGCTATTCATATCACGGCCAATTCGAATGATTTTTTTGGGGCAATTCATTATACACAGGCTGCAGCCCTTGCATCTTTCTTTTGCCACTTCAATTTTCGCCATAGTTACCTCCTTATAATTATGACATAATATAAATTCTTATATGTTTGGATAAAGAGCTTTGCCTGTAAAAAAGCAAAACTCTTTTACTTTATTCTTGACTATTTTCTGCTGCTTCTAATGCTTTTTGTTTTAATTTAATATTACGTATTCCCAGTATTGACATCGGTAAAATCAATGTAAATATACAATAGACCCCAATGTATTTATACGCATACTTAATTATGTTAACCAAGCCCAATTGTGCAAATATCCAACAAATTATAATTGTTCCGATAGCAATAATTGCTGATTTTAATTTATCACTTTTCATTTTTTTAAATATTACAGGGAATAATCGTTTCGTGAATGAAAATACCAATCCTACACCAGTTGTAATAGCAGCTAAGAAATAAAGAATTGGGTATAAAGTGCCGATCCAGCCCCATCCCGAAACCAGTTTTAATTGACTCACCGCATAAATAGTGGGGAGGGCCGCCGCATCAGCATTATCTTTTACAGTCGGCATAAATCCCTGAAGCATAAAACATACTAACAACAACATCAATGCATTGAGGATAAAACAGAATATGGCCAAAGCTTTTGATTCACGTTTACTTTTAAAATTATCCACCGTTGAAGAAACAACCATAACTTGAGCTAAAGACTGGAATCCGCCATAAATAATTGCAGACCAAATAATAGCCGGCGTTGTGGCGTAAAGAATTTTTTCATTCCATTGCTGAGCAATTACATCTGATCTTACTGCGATTCCCAAAATTGCGATAATAATAATGATTGCGATAATCACTGTTGCCATTATGGATGCTGCTGTATTTACGGCTTTCACTCCATAAATTGTAATCATTACTATAATGGCAGCTACAACGATTGTACCGACTAAACTTTCTGAACCCAAACCTATAGCACTGTTTAGCACAAGCCCACCGCCTGCAATAACTGCTGCCGTTCCAGCTAAAATAGTTGCGATAACTCCTATTTCAAATAAAGTTGCGCCGATCATACCGACAGGTGCATATGCATGTTTTATAACTCCATGATAATCATATACTTTGTTTAACCTCGCTGTTTCTGCTGAAACATAATATAATACTGACAGAATTCCGAATGCCAATATTGGCATCAAGACGGCCCAGTATCCTTTACTGACATAGTAAACAACTTCTTGTGTGCCTGCTGCAAATCCGGCTCCGCAGTGTGTCGTAAATGCAACCGCAGCCACGGCAAAAACTGTTCCGAACGATAATTTAGATATGTTTTTTTTGTTCATTCTTTCCTCCTTTTTTAAATTTTCATTAATTTTACACGTAAAATCTTTTAATCATATGATCTATATTAAAATCGTAAATCGATTTCATTTTTTTGTCAAAATATGTCCTTTTTAGTCTATCTATAAATTTTTTAATATAAATTTATATTAAATTTAATCAAAAAAAATCTTATTATTGCATCTAATAAGATTTTTAAAAACTTTCTTATCTTATTGATATATAAGATAAATATGGCAATGAAAAATGCCTTGTCTAATAAAACAAGGCATTTTATAATTAAAAAATAAATGGTGGAGATAGTGGGACTCGAACCCACGACCTTTTGACTGCCAGTCAAACGCGCTCCCAACTGCGCCATACCCCCACGCAAAAAATATTTTACACTACTCTCATACGAAGTTCAAGCAAGAAAATCATTTACAGTATTTTGTTGTATCATTATTTTTACTATTTATCTGAATTTAAAATTTTATTATCCCAATATATGCCGCCAATCATAAAAATCGCTCCGGCGATTTTCGAAAATTGAATTGTTTTCGAAATAAAATAATCGATGAGTACAGCTGTAAGGATTTCGGCAATATATGTTATGAGAACATAATTGACAACAGAAAATTTTTGCATAGTGTATGTGCTTATAAAAAGCGTGAAAATAGGAATTAAGGCACCAAAATAAACATAATACGGCACTTTTTGAATATTTCCAACTCGCAAAGGCTCGTCTCCTGAAAAGATTAAAAACACGATTATTGAAGAAGCCAAAGCGATAGCATAGAAAATAAACGCATTGTTTAAAAGTCCTATTCTCTTGCCCAATGCAGCGTTGATAGATGTACTGATAATAATATTGATTCCGGCAATAAAAGCCAGTAATAAATACATCATATTTCCCATAACACCATAATAAGTATTCCAATAAACATAAGTGCAAAGCTTATCAGTCTCTTTGGCAAAAATTTTCTTCTTTCTCTTTCAAAAAAACCATAATTATCTACAACGCCTGCCGTAACAATACGCGTAGACAGCATAGCCGCTACAGCTAAAGTTGTCCCTATATTGAGTGCCGCCAGCGAGGAAAGCATCGTGCTGATAATCCCAAGCGCCCCTGAGAGAAAAAGATATTTTGGGATGCCATCCAAATTGGTTAACTGATTTTTCTTCAGCACATAAAAATAAAATCCGATCAATACAAAACCAATTAAATTAAGAATCAATATCGCGGAAAATTTACCTACACTTTTAATTAATAAAGCATTTGCCGCAACAGCTATTGATAAAAGGCTGCCATTCAAAATAACTAATAATACGTTCATTCACATACCGTTTTCTTAATATTATTCGTTATTTTAAAGTAATAATTCATATTTGCTGTTAGATTTACACTTTAATTTCTCCCGAATAGACAATGTTATACCGCTATGATATAATGATTGTCACGGAGGTGGTATTTTGATTAAAATAGTCGTAAACGCGAACAATGATCACGAAAGAAAAACATTGCAAAAGCTCATTGAAGATTTTCCCACATGTACAATCGTATATCCGACCAACAGGGTTGATTTATTAAACGAAATGAAAGACGCAGAAATTTTAGCCGCCTATTTTATTGATCAAGAAATGCTGGACGTTGCAAAAAATTTAAAATATGTATGCGGCTTTTTAGCTGGCGTCGATAAGCTTCCGCTTGATTTACTGAAAGAAAGAAATATATTACTGACAACAGGACGAGGGATCCACCCGATCCATATGTCTGAATACGCAATCAGTATGATGATACTTGACGCAAGAAATATCGATAAAGTTTTAGAAGAAAAAAAAGAAAGAAACTGGGCTGCCTTCAAATACCAGCAGGACCAGATCTATGGCAAAAAATTAGGTATTTTGGGACTTGGCGCGATCGGCAAAGAGCTCGCACGTAAAGCCGATGCGATGGGTATGGAGGTCGTTGGCATTAAGAAAACCCCGGTAGATGTTGAACATGTTTCAAAAGTATATGATATTCAAAAAGGTATGGAAATCATTTTTTCTACTTGTGATTATATCGTAAACTTATTTCCGAATACACCGCAGACAAATAAAATTATAAACAAAAAATATATGTCAATGATGAAGCCGACTGCTTGCATGATCAATATCGGCAGAGGCGATACCGTAAATGAAGAAGACTTATATGACGCTTTGTTTAACAAACAATTTAAGCGCTATATTTCCGATGTATTTATCACCGAACCGCTGCCAAAAGAAAGCAAATTTTGGGATCTTGACAATATTGTCATCACGCCCCATATATGCGGTCCAAATGTGACCTACATGGACAAAGCTTATCCGATTATATCACATAATATTCAGTGTTATCTTGATAAGAATTTTTCAGCTATGAAAAATTTATTCTCACATGAAGTCGGCTATTAAACAAATTTTTTATCAATAAAAATATTTATATTATGGAGGTTTTTTATGAGTATAAAAGAATTGGCATACAAAAACAGAACATATAGAAGGTTTGACCAGAGTTATAAAATCGATATGAGCACTTTGGAAGAGCTTGCTGATTATGCACGTATTTCATCAAGCGCCCGAAATGCCCAGGCCTTAAAATATGTTTTGGTAACTGATGAAAAAATGTGTGACGTTGTGTTTAGCAATATCAAATGGGCAGCTGCACTTCCCGATTGGCCGGGCCCCGCAGAAGGCGAAAAGCCAACCGCATATATTATTCCTTTCAGAGATGATACCATCGGAAAGAATATCTTTTGGGATTTAGGCTTAAGCCTGCAAAATATCACAATGGGCGCTGTTGAAAAAGGACTTGGCTGCTGTCATTTTGGTAATGTGAATTATCCGGCATTAAAAGAAGCCTTGGGTATTACAGGTGAAAATTTAGTTCCGCTATCAGTTCTCGCAATCGGCAAGCCCGTGGAGAAAGTTATATTAGTGGATATTCCTGAAAGCGGAAAAATGAATTATTATCGCGATGAAAACATGGTTCACTATGTGCCGAAAAGAAAATTAAAAGACATCATTGCGAAAAAATATTAAAGCGAGGAATATGTGATGAATATAAAAGATATCGTTTATAAAAACAGAACATATAGAAGGTTTGATCAAAATTATAAAATTGATATGGCTACTTTGGAAGAGCTTGTTGATTTGGCACGAGTTACTTCTTCAGGCGCTAATATGCAAGCCATAAAATACGTGCTTGTAGCAGATGAAAAAATGTGCCAAGTTGTCAATGATCATATAGTCTGGGCCGGTGCGCTTCCCGACTGGCCGGGTCCTGCGGAAGGCGAAAAACCAACTGCTTACATTATTCCTCTTCGAGATGAAAGCATTTCAAAAAATCTCTTTTGGGATTTAGGTCTGTGGACACAAAGCATTTTAATGGGCGCTGTTGAAAAAGGGCTAGGGGCTTGCCAGTTTGGCAGTGTTAAATATAAGGAACTCGAAAAAGCGTTGGAACTTCCAGAAAATCTGGTAATCACTTCGGTCGTAGCACTTGGTAAACCTGTAGAGAAAATAGTACTCGTAGATATACCTGAAAGCGGAAAAATGAATTATTATCGCGACGAAAACATGGTACATTATGTGCCGAAAAGAAAACTTGAAGATGTTATCTTAAAGAAATTTTAAGATACTTATTAAAAGGAGGGCAGATGCCCTCTTTTTTAATCTATTGCAATAAGCCGTGTATTGGATGCTCCCTTAATAGCCGCAATCGCTCTCAGTAATACGGCGATATCCGCAGTCATATATGTAATATCGAGTGATATCGTTAAATGCGCAATCCCATGAATCGGAATATCCTGATGAATTGTGAGGATGTTTCCGCTATATTCAGCAATGGTATTGATAACATTGGAGAGAATCCCTTTTTCATGGGATAATGATAAGCTAAATACACATTTATGTGCGCTGTCGAACGAAGATGCGAACACTTTATCTTTATATTTATAATACGTACTACGGCTGATCCCCGCTTTTTTAACAGCTTCACTGATTGTTTTTGCACTGCCGTCAGTGAGCAGTTTTGATGCATAAATTACTTTGTCTATATACTCGGGAAGCAATTCTTTATTTACTATAAAATAGCCATCTTTCATTATCTACTCCTCAAAGATTATTTCAACACCATTTTTATCTATGCTAAGCGGGAGAGCCGTCCATTGATGTTTAAATAACTTCTTTTTATTTTTATAAAATGTATTTATATAAGATTTTGTATTTTTCTTATCTATGATCGTCATAATGCTGGGTCCCGCTCCGCTAATGAAAGCTGCATAAGCTTTGTTATCCAATGCAAAAGATTCTATTGCATCATATTCATCAATGAGCGGAATACGGTAAGGCTGATGCAATTTATCGCGTACAGCTTCTTTTAACAGCACGGGCTGTGGTTTTGTAAGCGCCGTGATCATTAATGCTGCTCTTGCAATATTGTTGATGCAATCTGCGTATGTAAGATTTTTCGGCAAGGCTTTTCTTGCCCTTAGAGTACTCAATTTGAACTTTGGTATAAATACACAAAAATCATATTCCTCAGACGGGATATATTTTTCATACTGCCAGCCTTCATCATTTTTATAAGCCAGTGTAAGCCCTCCGAAAAGCGCAGCTGCAATGTTATCCGCATGCGTCTCAATGTCCGAGCATATCTGATAAGCTTGCAATTTATCTATCGGTGTATCACTGAGTACATATGCCGCAAGAACGCCTGCTATAATACAAGTTGCACTGCTGCCCAATCCTCTTGAAACAGGCACATCTATTTCAACGCCTACTTCTACGCCATCAATATGCTTTTTTAAAATTTTTAAAGTTGTTTTTAATGAAGACAATATTAAGTTATTTTCTGTTCTATGTATATCCAAAAACCCCTCTCCTAACTTAAATGTATCCGCACTGCGAAATGAAAAGGTATTATATTTTTGTAAAGCAATACCCAGCGTATCAAATCCACAACCTAAATTCGCACTGCTTGCAGGCACCTTAATCTTAAACATACCTTTTAATTCTCCTTTAATATTTCCGTAATGACAGCTTCAATCTCCTCGGCTTCACATATTCTGCTATGGAGTATTTTTTTATCTGCTATATTGTATAAAGCCGGATGCATCGGCACATTCGTTTTTTTACTGAGTTCATCCAAAGCCTGCATACTTTCTGCTTTTTTGTGAAAAATTGCGTCTAAAACACTGTCTGCAAATTTATACGCGTTTGCAGTGGATAAAATAACGGTCGGTGTAGAATCGGCACTGTCGGCTACATATTGCTCATAAACATAAGCTGCCGCCGCAGTGTGCGGGTCTATAACATATCCGTCTTTTTCATAGGTCAGGGCTATGGTTTCTTTTATCTTTTCTTCATCTGCAAACCCACCGTAAAAGAGATGACTGATTTTTTTCTTTACTGCCTCTGTAATTTCATATTCTCCTTTTGTATTCAGACAATCCATCAACTCAGCCGTATAACTTCCGTTATTATTACTCAAATGATAAAGCAGCCTTTCCAAATTAGAAGAAATCAAGATATCCATCGATGGAGAAATCGTCTTTTTAAATGTGCGGTTCTTGTTGTAAACACCGGTTTTGATGAAATCTGTCAGCACATTATTTTCGTTGGACGCACAAATAAATTTGCCTACGGGAAGCCCTGCTTTGCTTGCGTAATATCCTGCAAGGATATTGCCGAAATTGCCTGTCGGTACACAAAAATTGACTTTATCGCCTTTTTTAATTTTGCCGTCTTGAAGCAGTTTTGTATAAGCGGTCCAGTAATATATAGTTTGCGGAAACAATCTACCGATGTTGATTGAGTTTGCAGAAGATAAAATTTTGTGATACTTTTGGGCCTGTTTTTTTACCTCAGCGCTATCAAAGGTTTCTTTCACGGCTGTTTGTGCATCATCAAAATTTCCTTTAATACCGATGACATGCACGTTTTTTCCTTCTTGGGATTGCATATGTCTCTTTTGTACGGCGCTAACACCTTCACTCGGATAAAATACAATAATATCGATCCCGTCTTTATCTTTAAATGCTTCTAAGGCACTTTTGCCGGTATCTCCGCTCGTTGCTGTTAAAATCACAATTTTTTCATCTAATTTCTGTGCTCTTATTGCCTCTTTCATCAAATAAGGCAGTATAGACAGTGCCATATCTTTAAAGGCAGCAGTTTTTCCATGAAATAATTCTAAGAAGATTTTATCGTGTGTATACTTTATTTTAACCGGCTCATCTGTATAGAAATTGCTGGTATTATAAGCATTTTGTGTACAGGCCGCAATATCAATGCCACTATCAGAAAAATATTCTTTTAATATTATTTCTGCAATTTCATGATATCTTTTGTCTGTAAATTGATCTATATCAAATTTAAATTTAAGCTGTTCGGGTACATAAAGACCCTTATCCTCTGCAATACCCTTTATCAAAGCTTGCGCAGGATTATAGGCTTTTTTCTCTCCCCTTGTGCTGAAATAATTCATGTAAACGTTCCTCTCTTTTTAAAAAAATCTTGCAATGATTTATATTATATGCTATTATGTGTGTGTTGTAAATACAAATGTTTGCAAATTGCAAACAAATTTTTTATAAAGGGGTGTTTCTAATTAAGATAGGACTTCTTGGCTTGGGCACTGTCGGCAGAGGTGTTTATGAAATCATAAACAATGAACAGGGCAATATATTTAAAAACAAAGCCGGCCATGCTCAAATTATTAAAATACTGGTTAATGATATAACCAAAGACAGAGGCGAAGGCATCGACTACTCTCTTCTCACCTCAAATCCTGACGACATCCTGCTCAACAACGATATTGATGTGGTTGTTGCCGTACTGGGAGGCTGTGAACCCGAATACAGCTATGTATTAAAAGCTTTAAACAATAAAAAACACGTTGTCACCGCCAATAAACAAATTATATCGGAACACTTGGATACACTTCTAAAGACCGCAAAATCCAATGGCGTATCGATATTATTTGAAGGTAGTGTAGGAGGCGGCATTCCGATTATTGATACGATGCAGCAGCTGCTCAAAATCAATAAAATTAATTGTATTACAGGCATCTTAAACGGAACAACTAATTTTATTTTATCACAAATGAGCCAAAATCACTCTACCTTTGCAGAAGTTTTAAAAACCGCTCAAAATTTAGGTTTTGCCGAAGCCGATCCGACCGCCGATGTGATGGGCTATGATGTAAGCAGAAAGCTGTCTATTTTATCTTCACTTGCATATGATTATATTATTAAAGATGAAGATATTTATAAACGGGGAATAACCCAAATCGATGCTTGTGATATAGAAATGATCCAAAACAACGGTTATGCCATCAAGTATGTAGCACAGTCTGTATTAAAAGATAATAAATACTATACATCTGTCGAACCCGCCTTGATTTGTGCAGAAAACGAGCTTGCGACAGTGAATAATGAATTTAATGTCATTATTTTAGATGGAAACATTATCGGCGAAATACGTATCTCCGGCAAGGGTGCCGGTCAAAATCCGACTGCAAACGCCGTTGTAGGAGATATTATCTACATTATGGAAAAGAAACCGCAGGCAAAAAATATGTTTACTTCTCAAATAAGTTCCGGCGGAATAAAATTTTTTAAAGGCAGATATTATTTCAGAATAAAAATTGCAAGCAACGCCCAGTTTTGTAATGCCTTTGACATAATTGACAAATATGTGCTGCAAAAAGACACGCTTTATGAACATGGAAATTTATTTTTCTTTACGCAGGAAATACCGGCAACGACCGCACTGAATATACAACACGAAATAAAATTGACAAATGAAAATATATTTTTTGCCAGAATAATAGAATAGGAGAAATAAAAAAATGATGAGTAAAAAATCACCCGTGCAAAGTTTATCTTTAGATGATAATATCGCAAAGATTTCTATATTGGAGCTTCCTGATAAACCCGGAATCGCCTTTAAGCTATTTAGCTTACTGACCGAAAATGATGTTCAGATTGATATGATCGTTCAAAACATCAACCGGCAAAACATCAATGATATCTCTTTTACAGTGCGTGAAGATTTAATGGAAAAAGCAGTAGAAACCGCACAAAAATTTGCTTTTGAGGTAAATGCCCAAAAAGTTATATATGATAAAGCCGTTGCTAAGCTTTCCGTTGTAGGCAGCGGACTCATTGCAAGCACTGAAGTTGCAGCCACATTTTTTGAAGCCCTCAGCGAAATCGGCGTAAATATTCAAATGATCAGCACTTCAGAAGTTATGATCTCTTGCATTATTGATAAAGATCAATCTAAAGAAGCACTCAAACACGTGCATAAAAAATTTGAAGAAGGCTGTTAATCTAAAAAAGAGATTTCCTAGGAAATAAAAAAGAGCATCTGTATAGTTGCTCTTTTTTATTTAAAGATACCGGGATATAAATTTTTACACACTTTTTTTAACTTTCATATCTGTCCGCTACAAGGAAGCAGTCTAAACTTATATTTTTCTTTGCTTGATTTTACAGTTAATACATAAAAATCTTGATTATTTTTCTTCCTAATATGCATATTTTTCAATATAATCTACGCCATCATTTATTTTCTTCAATACTTTTTTATCAGATCCTGACGTAGAGTCAAAAGTGGGATCCATGAGTTTCCAGTTCTTTCCGTCAAACTCAATGATATTATTTATCCATCCTATATCTGTAATATAAACGCTGATCCATGCGTGATAGATATCTCCCACATAGCCTATTACTAATTTTGTCGGAATAGAAAGCGAACGGAGCATAGAACACATCAAAGCGGCATAATCAAAGCAAATGCCTTTTTTTGTATCCAACGTTTCATCTACATCCGGCAAATAGCCCGCCTGTACAGTCTTCGCTTTTTCATAATCATAAGAAAGTGTGTCCACAACATAATTATAGACAATTGCCACAACATTGAGCTCGTCTTGCGCATTGATGACCAGTTCTTCTGCCTTTTGGACTGTTTGGCTCTGCGCATTAAAGTTCACATACTGATTGGGATATAAAAATGGTAAAAATTCATCTTCCAAATGAATAGTCAGCTTTTTTTCATAAACCGTAGTATATTCGCTGGCCTGAATGTTTTTATATACCGCTACCCTATAAACTCCGTCTCCCTGCGTAAACGGAAGCACATTAAAGGTTTTATCTGCCGGTAAATTATAGGTATAGGTATCTTCCTTTGTTTTTGTGATTTGGACTTTAATTTTTTTATCCGTAACTTTTTTGTATTTTATCATAATATATCCCTGCGCAGTATTGGAAGCATCGATATATACATTGCTGTTTTCATAGATTATTTTATTTGTATTCTCAGGTGTGAGCACTTTTGTTTTAAACATCCCTTGCCGGATATTTGCATCTGTATTATTTTGCGATGTGCAACCTATCTGAACAAAAAAGAAAAACAAAAGAAATACACAACATATTAATTTTGTTTTTGATTTTAATATTTTCATATCAATTCCTTTTATTTGTAAGCTGTGGAAACATGTTCACTTATAAAATACCATAAAATATCTCCATAGCCAACAAAAACATATTCATCTTTACAATATACCTTGTATTTCATTATCTGCTTTGCTACAATCACAGTAAATATATAAACTTTGAATCTTACCATGTGTATTTTCATAATAATTATTGTTTAAAAGGATGAATTTTAACATGCGGATGAAAAATAATAAAAAGCATTTTCGACCGGCTTATCTTTCCTCGTTTTGTATGGAGCTTGCACTTATTATAAAGTCAGGCATTTCTTTAGAAGATGGTCTGCACATACTTTATGAAGACGAAAAAAATACGCAGTCAAAAATGCTTCTGCAGACTCTGTATGAAAAAATATCTGATCAGGTTCCGTTTTACACAGCTTTGAGCGACGACGGACGATTTCCCCAATATTTTATCGACATGATCGAACTCGGCATTCTAACCGGCCGATTAGACGAAATACTCAGCGGGCTTTCTGAATATTATGATAATCAGCAGCGCATTAACGTTCATGTTAAAAACGCTGTCATTTATCCAGTTATACTGTTGATCATTATGCTTATTGTCATTATTCTGCTTATCACACAGGTGCTTCCGCTTTTTAATAATGTATTCAGCCAGCTAAACGGCAGCCTGTCACCGCTCGCACAGGCTTTGTTGTCATTTGGCAGCAGTATTGAAAACTATATGCTGTTGATCATTATTTTCTTCATTGCTATTTGCATTTTGATTGCCATATTACTATATAACGCTAAAAAAACTCATACTGTATCCAAAAGACTATTTGATAGAATATTTTCAAATAGAAACCTTCCTGTTTCTTTGGCAACGGCAAAATTCGCCGATGCACTTAGCATATGCATGCAAAACGGAATAGATATTGATCAATCTTTAGATATGGCAAAAAAAATCAATACCAATCAGCTGCTTGATAAAAAAATCACGGCATGTCAGGCCTTAATTGCTCAAGGCATGGCCGCCCCCGACGCATTTATAGGCTCCAGCCTATTTTCTGGCCTCTTCAGCAGAATGCTTGCTGTAGGTTACCAAACAGGGAATGCCGATATAGTGATGTGCGAACTTGCAAGAAAGCTGGAACAACAGGCCGCAGAAAAATTAAATGATGCCATCAGCCGAATAGAACCAACTTTGGTTATCATACTATCCGTCATTGTCGGCATCCTCTTACTATCCGTGATGCTGCCTTTAATGAGCATTATGTCTGTTATCGGATAAAATCAATAGGAGACAGCGTTTTATGAAGCACAGTAGAGAAAACTATGCATCTAATTTAATACTCTTGATTCTAAAGCCTGTATTGTTTTTTTTATGTATTCTTTCCCTGTTTATTTGGGGAATTTATATAACAAATCGTACAAGCAACGAAGAAAGTTTGCATTTGGCCGAAGAAAACATTCGAAAAGCGGTAATTAGCTGTTATGCGCTTGAAGGCCGTTATCCGCAAAGCTTTGAATATTTAGAAAAAAATTATGGCATTAACATTGACACAGATAAATATACCGTCTTTTATTCCGTTTTTGCTTCGAATATTATGCCTGACATTACAGTTATAGAAAAATAAAGATAAGAGATTTAATAAAATGAAGCTCCAAAAACAAAAACATACAATCGATATCCTCTTTGTGCTCACACTCTTTTTACTTTTTGTCATCATAACTTTGCTGATTCTTATGATGGGTGCCAATACGTATAAAAATGTTTCTTCAACGGTTACTGCACGCTATAATGAAACCACTTGCATGTCGTATATTGCCAATAAAGTAAGAAGCTATGATGAGAACGGCGAAGTATATATTTCCAAAATAAATAATATCCCTTCTCTAATGCTAAAACAGACTATTGATGATGAAACCTATCTTACATACCTTTACGCGTACGAGGGAAAACTCATGGAGCTTAACTGCATGGAAAATGATATCTCTGTCACGGCTGACAGTGGCTCTGCCATTGTTGATCTTTCCGAACTGCAAATGCAATATGTCACACCAAATCTTTTATATTTTAAAGCCATATACTCAAATAGCAGCGAAAATGAACTCTTTCTTTATGTACACAGTACACAATAAAAATATTCGTTGAAAGGATGGATACTATTGACTGATCATACTTTAAAAAAATCAAGTTTATTTTTATTAGAATTAATTATCGTACTGTTCTTTTTTTCACTTTGCACGGCCATTTGCGTAAATATCTTTGCCAAAGCAAAAACATTGAGCACGCAAAGTTATGAATTAAATAACAGTGTACTTGTCGTACAAAACGCAGCCGAATGCTTCAAGGCAACCGATGCGGATGCAAGAGAAATCGCTTTGCTTCTTGGCGGTATTCAAAATAATAACGTGGTAAGTGTTACCTATAATGAAAACTGGAATACTACTAAGAGTAGCAATTATACGTATAAACTTATAATCAACATCAACACGACGCAAAAAAATATGGCCTCCGCTGATCTAAATGTTATAAAAAATACTGCTACACTGTATTCACTGTCAGTATCTACCCTCTTTGATGCCGGTAAAGGTGATTAAATGAAAACCAAATATAAATTTTCTCTAAGCATCGGAACTTCTTGCCTCATTATGATTTTTGCCGTAATCTGCCTTACTTTATTGGCAACACTTTCATTGCTTACGGCAAAACATGAAATGACTTTATCAGATAAATACACATCTAGCATCGATGCATATTATACGGCCGATTCTAAGGCCGTACAAAGCTTACAAAAAATTTATAATTCACTTACACAGGCATCCGAATTGTATGCAAACAAAGAAGATCAAATGAGCTATTTAAAACAGCAATGTAAAAATTATGACTTTAACTGTGAAGCAAAAGATGATATATTGTATATATCTTACGCTGAAGAAATCGATAATACACAAACCTTAAAAGTTATTATAAAAATAACATCTATACCTGATAAAACATATGAAATTATGCAGTGGAAAAAAATAAATACCCATGACTTTATAATAGATGATACGATAGATGTATACAAGTAACAAAATTCAAAATAGGTGTTGCTATGAAATTAGACAAAATATTACAAAATGCTGTTGAAAAAAAAGCATCCGATATTTTTATTATCGCAGGTCAACCTCTGTCTTATAAGATTGACGGACACATTTTGCCTCAGACCGATAAGAAAATTTTACCTGAGGATTCAAAAACCTTCATTGAAGAAATCTATAAACTGGCGAAACGTGAGATGCAATCTTTTTTGGCGGCGGGAGACGATGATTTCTCTTTAACTATCAGCGGTCTGTCTCGCTTTAGAGTATGCACTTTTAAGCAGCGCGGCTCGCTTGCTGCCGTGATACGTGTCATTATGTTTGGGCTGCCAAGCTACCAACAGCTGAATATTCCGCAAAGTATTATGGATATTGCGTATATTTCCAAAGGTTTGGTTTTATTTGCCGGTCCTGCAGGTAGCGGGAAAACGACAACTCTGGCTTGTATTATTGATAATATCAACACACACTATAATAATCATATTATCACACTTGAAGACCCTATAGAATATTTGCATAGTAACAAAAAAAGTATTATTTCTCAACGTGAAATTCATACGGACACCACGAATTATTTAAGTGCGCTGCGCGCATCACTGCGTCAATCGCCTGATGTGGTGCTGCTCGGTGAAATGCGTGATTTTGAAACAATTCAAACAGCCATTACGGCATCTGAGACCGGACATTTGATTATTTCTACTTTGCATACATCCAACGCAACAAATACAATAGATCGCGTAATCGATGTTTTCCCTTCCAGTCAGCAACAGCAAATAAGATTTCAGCTTTCTATGGTTTTAAAAGCAGTCGTATGCCAACAGCTGATCCCGGCTGCCGGCGGAGGCAATATTCCGGTTTTTGAAATCATGTATGTCAATAATGCAATACAAAATATGATCCGTGAATCAAAAACGCATCAATTTAATACAGTCATAAATTCCTGTGCCTCTAGCGGTATGTGCAGCATGGACAACAGCTTAATTGATTTAGCCAAGAAGGGAATGATCACAAACGAAGATGCACTGCGCTACAGCCAAAATCCGGAATTTGTTGCAAAGAAAATATAGCTATATTCTCTGCTGTGTACTCTGTTTATTGATACTATTATAATTTTAATTTTTGGTAGGTGTTTACAATGAACCATATAATAAAAATAAATCTTTTTGGCGGAATGTCTGTTGAAGTGGACAATGTTATCTTGCAGCGAGGAGCCGGAAAACTGCATAAACACTGGAAACTGCTGGCTTTGCTTGCCGTATATAAAAATACAACGCTTTCTCTTTCCCGCCTAATGGATATTATGTATAATGAAGATGAAGATATCTCCAATCCTCAGAGCGCACTAAAGAATACAGTTTACAACTTGCGCAAAGAGCTGGGCGAACAATCTTTTATTCTTTTTGAAGAAGGCAGCTATAAATGGAATAATCAAAATGAACTTATTTTAGACATTGAAGTATTCGAAAAACTTCTTGACGGTCTCAAAGACAGTGATATGAATAAAAAACTTGATATTTATGCAAGCATTATAGAGCTATACAAAGGTGATTTTTTACCGCAGATCTATGACGAAGAATGGGTAGTTCAGCGTTCCACTTATTATAAAAAGAAATATATTGACGCCGTCATTGAATATCTAGAAATCTTGTATACAAATGAGCGTTATAATGAAATACTTGCCGTTGCCAATTTTGTAAGTTTTATTGAACCTTACAATGAAGATTTTTATCTTTATATGTTTAAAGCACTGTATGATTTAAATATGAATTCCGTTATCGTAAATACATATTTTCGCGTCAGCAGAATCTTTTTGGATGAACTCGGCGTTGAGTTATGTTCGGAAATTAAGGAAATTTATCTGAAAGCTTCCAAAAAAGTAAACAAAATTGAACAAGATATATTGATTATAAAAGAAGATCTGCGTGAAGCAACAAAAGATCAAACCCCTATTCGGGGAGCTTATTTTTGCAGTTATGAGGTTTTTAAACAAATGTACCAAATGGTGGCCAGAGCAGCCGATCGTCAAAAACGCTCTATTGTGCTACTTCTGATTACTATTACCGATTATAAAGGCAATATCCCTGAAAACCCTATCTTGCAGAATGCTATGGTCGAGCTCAGAGATGTGCTTAAAAAATCTCTGCGCAAAGGAGATACTTTTGCACAGTATAGTAAAGCGCAGTATATACTTATGCTGGCAACAGAATCCATAGAAAAATCAAAGATTGTAGTTGAAAGAATTGAAAAAAATTATGAATTTTATATAAAACAAAATAAACTGCGTCTTATTTCTAAATTAAGTCTGCAGGATCCTATCACTTAGAATAATATCGCAAACAATAAAAAAGCATCTTTTACAGATGCTTTTTTATTTTATATTATTTAAGCTTGTTTCATTTCAGATTCGTCTTCTTTTTTATTTGTTACTCCGATAATAATAAATTGAACGAGCGTGATAGCTACCATGAGTATTGTCCAAGAATCAACCCATCTGAAATTGTATACGAGCGGTTCTGTTAAGTAGAAGGCCACTGCCGAGATAACTGCTACCAAGAACCCGATAAAACGTGCTGCTTTTCTTCTGCGCTCTCTTTGCTCTCTGTTTGAATCTTTTGATCCGAACAAATAAAACATTCCGATTAAGGTTATAAGCACACAGATCAAATTAACAAGTGCAAGTACAGGTTCACCCGGTGCCAATGGTGTAGGCTCTTCTTCTATTACAGTCGGCTCTTCGGGTGCCGGTGAAAGCGGAATTTCTTCTTCTTCAATCGTTGTCGTTGGCGGAGTCGTTGTTGTCGTTGTTGTCACCGACGAAGTTGTATTTGCCGTAAAATCTGCAACAAAGGTCATATTTTTATTGACAACAATCGTTGCTAAGTTTACTGTTGCTCCGTTGTAAGTCCATCTGCTAAATGTGTATCCGCTGTCGGCTGATGTTGCCGGTACAGTAATTCCTGCTTGACTAAAGCTGAATCCTGTAAGAACATCTGTGTAAACAACTTTTCCACTTAGCGAACCATTTCCGTCTGTGGTAAATGTTATCGTGTAATGAGGTTCCTTATAATCGGGAATATCATTGCCGTTTTCGTCTACCGCAAAGACTGCCGTGTAAGTTACACTTGCCGTAATTGCCGTATCATCTGCCGGAATAGCAGGTGACCAGTAATCAAAGGCATATCCGCTGTCTGCCACAGGCGTCGGTACTGCTGTGATAGCCGTGCCCCAGAGAATTCCAGTTAAGATGTCGCTGTATTCATCTGTGCCTGTGAGAGTGCCGTTTGTACCCGCTTCAAATGAGATCGTGAAATGATCTTCTTTATAATCAGGGATATCATTATCGTTTTCGTCTACCGCAAAGATTGCTTCATAAGTGGCATCCGCTTTGATCAGGCTTGTACCGTCAGGTAATGTCGGTGACCAATAATCAAATGTGTATCCGCTGTCTGCTACAGGGGTCGGTACTGCTGTGATCGCGCTGCCCCACTCCGTACCATATAGGATATCTTCGAATGAACTTGTACCGCTCAATGAGCCGTTTGTTCCCGCTGTGAATGTTACATCATGATATTCTCTGTAATCGGGAATATCATTATCATTTTCATCTTCTGCAAAGACTGCTTCATAAGTTGCGTCCGCTTTGATCAAGCTGCTGCCTGCAGGTATTGCGGGTGACCAGTAATCAAAGGCATATCCGCTGTCTGCCACAGGCGTCGGAACTGCTGCAATCGCGCTGTCCCATTCTGTGCCGTACAGAATATCGTCATAAGAAGTAGTTCCTGACAGGCTTCCGTTTGCGCCCGCAGTAAAGATTACATCATGATATTCTCTGTAATCAGGAATATCGTTATCATTTTCATCCTCTGCAAAGACTGCTTCATAAGTAGCGTCCGCTTTGATTAGGCTTGTGCCTCCTGGTAATGTTGGTGACCAATAATCAAATGTGTATCCGCTGTCTGCCACAGGGGTCGGTACTGCTGTGATCGCGCTGTCCCATTCCGTACCATATAGGATATCTTCGAATGAACTTGTACCGCTCAATGAGCCGTTTGCGCCTGCAGTAAAGGTTACATCATGATATTCTCTGTAATCGGGAATATCATTGCCGTTTTCGTCTACCGCAAAGACTGCCGTGTAAGTTACACTTGCCGTAATTGCCGTATCATCTGCCGGAATAGCAGGTGACCAGTAATCAAAGGCATATCCGCTGTCTGCCACAGGCGTCGGTACTGCTGTGATAGCCGTGCCCCAGAGAATTCCAGTTAAGATGTCGCTGTATTCATCTGTGCCTGTGAGAGTGCCGTTTGTACCCGCTTCAAATGAGATCGTGAAATGATCTTCTTTATAATCAGGGATATCATTATCGTTTTCGTCTACCGCAAAGATTGCTTCATAAGTGGCATCCGCTTTGATCAGGCTTGTACCGTCAGGTAATGTCGGTGACCAATAATCAAATGTGTATCCGCTGTCTGCCACAGGCGTCGGAACTGCTGTGATCGCGCTGTCCCACTCCGTACCATATAGGATATCTTCGAAGAAACTTGTACCACTCAATGAACCGTTTGTACCTGCAGTAAAGGTTACATCATGATATTCTCTGTAATCGGGAATATCATTATCATTTTCATCTTCTGCAAAAACTGCTTCGTAAGTGGCATCTGCTTTGATCAAGCTGCTGCCTGCAGGTATTGCGGGTGACCAGTAATCAAATGCGTATCCGCTGTCTGCCACAGGCGTCGGTACTGCTGCAATCGCGCTGTCCCATTCCGTACCATATAGGATATCTTCAAATGAACTTGTACCGCTCAATGAGCCGTTTGTTCCCGCTGTGAATGTTACATCATGATATTCTCTGTAATCGGGAATATCGTTATCATTTTCATCCTCTGCAAAGACTGCCGTGTAAGTTGCACTTGCCGTGATTGCCGTATCATCTGCCGGAATAGCAGGTGACCAATAATCAAATACATATCCGCTGTCTGCCACAGGCGTTGGTACTGCTGTAATAGCCGTACCCCAAAGCGTACCGTTTAAGATATCATCGAAACTTGTGGTCCCGGATAATGTACCGTTTGCTCCGGCTGCAAAAGTAATGCTATACCAGAGGCTCGAATCTTTTTCCCATTTCGCGTAGAAAGTTTTTGCTCCTGTTACACCGGGTCCAAACGATGTCGTTGCCGGTGTTGTATAGGCTGCATCTTCATACCACCCTGCGAAAGTGTATCCGTATCTTGACGGATCTTGGATAGAGATTGTGTCTTCCACCGTGTATTTTGACGGATTTTCGGTATCATTTGTTCCGCTGTTCAGATAATATGTAATATTATAATCTATGGCGGTAAAATTTACCGTATAGGTTTGGTTTTCCGTGACTGCTGTGTCATTCGATGGAATCGAAGGACTCCATGTGCCGCCTTCATATCCTGTATCAGGAGTGAAGCCCGGAACTGTGATCACGTCTCCCCACAATGTGCCATCCAAAATATCTTGGAAAAGAGTTGTCCCCGACAGTGTTCCATGTCCGTCTGTTGTAAATTCTATATCAGACCAAAAACTGCTGTCTTTTTCCCATTTCGCATAGAAAGTTTTTGCTCCTGTTACACCAGGGCCAAACGATGTCGTTGCCGGTGTTGTATAGGCTGCATCTTCATACCACCCTGCGAAAGTGTATCCGTATCTTGACGGATCTTGGATAGAAACCGTATCTTCCACCGTGTATTTTGACGGATTTTCGGTATCATTTGTTCCGCTGTTCAGGTAATATGTAATATCATACTTTATGGCTGTAAATGTTGCGGTATAAGTCACATCTTCAGTTATCTTTGAATGCTCTGACGGAAGTGATGGCGACCAACTGTTAAATGTATAACCGCTGTTTGCTACAGGTGTTGGCACATCAACAGCATCTTTCCATTTAGTATTATACTCAATATCGTTAAATATTGTCTGATCTCCCGGCGCAAAGTATCCACCGGTTCCCGCTACAAATTTTATGGTACTATCTAAAGTGCCATTTTTTAAAACAATTTCAACCTTATAGTAAGATTTATAGTTATAATATCCCACCCATTGATAGTATATCCATCCATTGCTGACTACATCACTTGCAGTAATAGGTGCTGCAAACAAATCAGCCAATACATCATAGTCGTTATACAGTTTTGTTGTTAACGGAATATTTGATAACGGCTGTAAAGCATCGGATTGACTTTGTGTGATATTTAATGTATAGGTCTTGATATAGTCATTATGCCCGCCATCTTTTTGATAAATCTTTACATCTACAGTAACTGGTGTCGGATCAGGGGTCGGACAAGCAAATATAGTTGTCGGTATGAAACTCACCAGTAGTAAAAATATCGTAAAAATTGCAATTATTTTTTTGCTTTTCATGCTTTCTCCTCCTTCTTTAAAAATTTTATAAAACTTTTTCTGCTAATTTTAGAGATTTTTCTACTTTTGTATGCAAATTATACTTATGTCAAGTCATAAAATAGTCACAAAAAAATTTTTTATGACTATTTTTTATATTTCATTAAGGATGCATATATATCTGCGTTGTTTATTTTTCATGCTGCAAGTATAATCCCCTTTTTTATTACATATTTATTAATTAAGACGATTTCGGGGGAGTGGACTATGAAAGATTATATTGCGCAGAGATGCTTGAATGAAGCTCAATACATATTGCAAACGGGTGCTACCGTTCGAAAAACAGCAAAAAAATTTATGATTAGTAAAAGTACTGTGCATAAAGACATGACAGAGCGTTTACTATCCATCAACAAACAATTGGCAGGCAGTGTCCGTGAAGTTTTGGAAAAGAATAAATCTGAACGTCATATTAGAGGAGGGTTTGCAACAAAACAAAAATATTGTGATAATAAATAACTCTTTTTATTTTTGCGATGATATATGATACAATTATGATAATCAAAATATTAGATACGCACAATATTTTGGCTCTTTTTCATGTATAGACTTATAAAATAAATTTTTGAATAATTCGACAAACTTTTACGGTTCTTTTACAATTATTGATATATAGTAGAGGTATTTAAAATGAAAACAAATCTAAAGGTAAATATTATTGCACATACACCGGATCCGCAAAAAGTTGTTGCGGCTGCGGCCAAGCTCTGTTATTCCAATGCCGGCACAAATAAAATTATGGAAAATTTGGACAAGGAATCCACAGAGAAATTTCTAAACACTCTGATTTCTATGGGGCATATGTCTCCAATCGAACACGTAAGCTTTACATTCGCGGCAGAGGGCGTGAGCCGAACACTGACACATCAACTGGTAAGGCACAGAGTGGCCAGTTATTCTCAAAAATCACAGCGATATGTACGAGAGGGACAATTTGAATACATAGTACCCCCTGATATCGAACAAAATGAAGCTGCTAAAAAAATTTTTGAAACCAGTATGCTAAGTGCGCAGAAAGCTTATGATGAAATAACCGATATTTTAAAGACCGGATACGAACAAGAATACCTCTCCGCCGGCAAGAGCGAAAAAGCTGCTAAAAGTGCCGCAGAAAAAAAAGCCATCGAAGATGCGAGATACGTATTGCCAAACGCATGCGAGACCAAAATCGTTTTTACTATGAATGCAAGAGAACTGCTTCATTTTTTCAGGCAAAGAAGCTGTGAGAGAGCGCAATGGGAGATCAGGCAGCTCAGTGATATGATGATCGCACAAGTAAAAGAAATAGCCCCCATACTTTTTAAATATGCGGGTCCGCCTTGCCTGTGTGGTACTTGTCCCGAAGGACGAATGAGCTGCGGAAAAGCAGAAGAAAAAAGAAAGCAATTTAGTATTTAGTAAAGGATCAGCATAATTTATGAATTTTTTATATATAGAAGGCAGACGCTCTGTTGAAGAAGCGATCAAATCAAATGCCAGCATCAATTACATCATGATTGCCGACGGCCTGCATCTGGGTGGTATTGTTGCTCTGGCAAAAGAAAATGATATTCGTATAAAAACAGTCAGTAAAACAAAAATGGATTATACATCTAAAACAAAAAAACATCAGGGAGTAATCGCAGTTGTATCTCCTTTTAAATATACGGACATTGACGAATTATTACAAAATGCAAAGAATAAAAATGAAAAGCCTTTTTTAACAATTTTAGATCAAATAAATGATCCCCACAATCTCGGCGCGATTATCAGAAATGCAGAATGCTTTGGCTCCCATGGCATACTTATCCCCAAGCATAGATCCGCAGAAGTGAATGAAACCGTCTATCGGTCATCCGCCGGTGCGGTCAGCCATATGCCGATAACCCAAGTTACAAATATATCTATGGAAATTGACCGGTTAAAGAAACTCGGGTTATGGATTGTATGTGCCGATATGGACGGTCAAGATATAGATACCTTTGATTTTGATATGCCTCTGGCTTTGGTTTTTGGCGCCGAAGGCAGCGGAGTCAGCAGACTTGTAAAAGAAAAATGTGATTTTATTGTAAAAATTCCTATAAAAGGAGAAATTGCCTCCCTCAACGTATCTGTAGCCGCCGGAATCATTATGCACAAAATAAGCAGGATACGACCTTAAGCAATGGATACACTGATAATCGACGCTTATAATGTCATTAATTTTTGGGAAAAAACATCTAAACATACTCAAACTGATTTGGATTATGCACGTAGCATCTTAAACAATGCGTTGCAAAATTATGCATCCTACAAAGGTATCCATGTTATCGTGATTTATGATGCATATAAAACAAACAAAAAAATAACTTCTGCAGATAAATTCGAAAATATACAGATTATCTATACAAAAAAAGGTCAGACAGCCGATTCTTATATTGAAGAGTTTATATTTGAATTAAAAAACAAAGATGATATATTTGTTGTAACTTCCGATTGGACATTGCAGCAAATGGTACTCAGCAGCGGATTGATCAGGATTCCTGTATCAGAATTCATTTCAGATATGATACGTATTGAAAAACAACTATCTGAGAAATACGAAAAAACTCAACCTTCGGATAAAAAATTTCTAACCAATGGCATACTTAAAGACAAGCTTAAAGATTTAAATAAATAAGAGGTCTGACTATGCATGAATATCAGGATATTACAGATGAGGAATTAGTAAAGCTGTATAATTGCGGTACCAAAGCAGTAGATCAAATACTCATTAAAAGATACTCTAAATTGATCTATAACAAATCAAAGGGATACTTTATGCAGGGTTTGGAATGCGAAGACTTATTTCAAGAGGGTTTAATAGGCTTTTACAAAGCAATTACTACATATAATGAATATGAGAACGTACCCTTTTGTATTTTTGCAACCATATGCATCAACCGACATCTTATCACGGTTATTAAAAAGGCCCAAGCCGGTAAACACACTCCTCTGAACAATTCCATATCAATTGACGCAAATATGCATTATAATAATGAAAGTATTAAAATTATAGATATTTTATCAATTCCAAGTGAATATGAACCCGAAAATTATATTATCAGCAATGAAAACATCAAAATTTTAATTACCACTGCCAAAGAAAATCTATCGGAATTGGAATATAGAATTCTGCAAGGCTACCTGCAATGTAAATCCTATGCGGAAATAGCCGGTGAAATTAATATGAATACAAAAACAGTTGATAATGCACTGCAGAGGATCAAACGAAAACTTTTTAAAAGTTTGAATAGCATAGATTATTTATTTGAATAATTATTATTTTTATCAACAAAAAAGGCGAAATAATTCGCCTTTTTTATTTCACTTATTTTTTTTAAAGTCTTATTCTATAACTTCTGCAACAACACCTGATCCTACCGTTCTTCCGCCTTCTCTGATTGCAAATCTGAGTTCTT